>SAMEA3663277__coassemble_146_pt1 | contig 24636 bp, 28 predicted proteins | sample SAMEA3663277__metabat2_low_PE_023 | metagenome-assembled genome bin SAMEA3663277 (sample SAMEA3663277) | pig gut metagenome | biome: pig gut; feature: pig-associated habitat; material: faeces | place: China | collected 2013
GCGCATATAGACTGCCATGCAAATATATAATACATGCCGTAGGTCCGCGCTGGCACGGCGGCAACTGCAATGAAGAGGCTTTGCTCACATCGTGCTACAAGGCGGCGCTGCAGCTTGCCAAGGAGCATAATTGCAGCTCCGTTGCGTTTCCGCTCATATCCTCCGGCGCATACGGTTATCCAAAGGATCGGGCGCTTAAGGTAGCAATAGATACCATAGGCGAATTTCTGCTTGAAAACGATATGGACGTTTATATAGTCATATTCGATAAAAACGCCTATAGGATAAGTGAAAAGCTGTTTGCGGACATAAAAGAATACATAGATGATAACTATGTTGACAAGCATACGGACGTCCGCATCGACGCCATGCGCGCTCGATCCATGCCCCGCTATTCATGCAATATGTCTTCAAGCGATGAAGCCGCATATACTGAATGTGCGGAATGTACTGTGGGGCCTGATATGCCTTTTGAGGCAATGACTGCACGGCAAAGTGCAAAGCCAATGGTCAAAGCCTTCAGTATGCCGAATATAACCGCTTTATCATTGGATGACAAGCTGAACCAGCTTGATGAAAGCTTTTCAGAGATGCTGCTGAGAAAAATAGATGAATCCGGCATGACGGACGCAGAATGCTACAAAAAAGCAAATATAGACCGCAAGCTGTTTTCCAAAATACGCTCAGATAAGCTATACAAGCCGTCTAAGCCTACGGTTATAGCCTTTGCCATCGCGCTGGAGCTGCCGATAGAAGAAGTCAATGATATGCTGATGAAGGCCGGGTTCGCGCTGTCGCACTCAAACAAGTCCGATATAATAATCGAATATTTTATAGAGCATGGCAACTACAACATTTTTGAAATAAACGAAGCTTTGTTTGCGTTCGATCAAAGCCTTATAGGGGCATAGTGTCGCCTGCCAGGCGACCATGAGCATCTTATAGTTTTATATAATATGGCTGCAAGGTTGAAAACCAAGCAGCCATATTTATTTTAGGGAGGACACGATTATGAAAAAGAACAATATTACCGAGCTTGTATTTATACTTGACCGTAGCGGCTCCATGTCCGGCCTTGAGGGCGACACCATAGGCGGCTTCAATTCCATGATAATCAGGCAGAAGCAGGAAAAGGGCGAAGCTTATGTATCGACCGTGCTTTTTTCCAACAGAAGCGAAGTTATACACGACAGGGTAAGCATCAAAAACGTGCGCCCTATGACGGACAGGGATTATACCGTTGGCGGCTGCACGGCGCTTATAGACGCGATTGGCGCTGCCATACACCACATAAGCAACATACACAAATACTTAAGGCCTGACGATGTACCAGCGCATACGCTGTTCGTGATAATGACGGACGGACTTGAAAACGCAAGCTGCCGCTACTCAAGCGATGAAGTAAAGCAGATGGTTGAAACGAAAAAGTCAAAGCACGGCTGGGAGTTCCTGTTCCTCGGCGCAAATATAGATGCGGTTGAAACGGCAAAGCATTTCGGCATAAGCGCTGACCGCTCCGTAAACTTTAATTGCGACAGCAAGGGCACCGCGCTCAACTATTCCGTATTGAACGAAACCATATCCGACGTAAGGTGCGAATGCAGCATCCGCCCAGACTGGAAAGCGCGTATAGCTGAAGATTACTCGAGCCGCAAGCAGGAAAGATAAGCTCCCTATATTTGGAGTCACACATACGCTCCGCTTTCACAATGCTGCCGGAAGCGGGCCGGGATTGTCAGGAGGCCGCCCCTCGCCGGTACAGATACGAGGGGCGGTTGGCTAAAAATGCGGCTATCAGCTAAGGAGAATTGCTGATACTATCAACAGCCGCACGGTATGCTTAAGCTCCGGCTTTGTTGCCCGAACCGGTAGGCTTAAGCTTCTTGCATGTTTATATCCTGCCATATGCGCATATAAAAAGCGTCTGTACGCACCAGGCTGCACAGACGCAAAACGCCATTAAAAAAGCAGCTTCCCGGTGACGGCAGGAACCCTTGATCCATAGCGTATCTGACTTAGCTCAAGCTTTAAGCATCACAGTGACCGACTCGCAGGGCTTCGCACCCTATTCCGCCGCCGGAGCTGCTCCGGCAGGATCAAATCATTATCAATTATTCTCTTGTCTGCTTTGCCAAGCTTATTCCATATCGTTTTTCCCGGCAAGCTTGGAAAGCTCCGAAAACCGGCCTATTATGTAGGAATAGCTCCCGCGCCCGTGCGGTACAAGGCAGCGGCTGCAATCCTTTATGCCGTTTTCTGTATAGCTATAGTTGCCTTTGCACTTTTTACCGAGTGCGTACAGCGGGCAATAGCAGAACAGGCAGTTGAAATCCTCCGGCTTATCAGTTTTGTGGCATGGGAAGAATTCGCACTCCTTATGCTGAAAAAACGAGTATTTGCACTCCTCCGGCTTCTTATAAAACGCTTCTTTATTCTCGCTCATTTTATTCCTCCGTACATACTGGCTGCTGCGGATAGTATATCACATAACACTCGCTCATTTCCCCAAGGTAAAGAAACAGGTTCTCCCCCATCTCTATATGCTGCTTAAACACAAGATCCGGTATAAACAGCTTGCCGCTGGAGCGCTTTGAGCCTTTTATGGTTATACCCTCCGCGTTTGGGGCTGCCCTGAGCATATCCGCCGCCTGCACAAGTCCGGGCAGCTTGAGCCTTTTTTCAAGCTCTGCCAAGCTCTTTTCGGCATTGATGTAGACCAGATGGTCAGGGTCCTTGAACCAGTTTATGTTCATGCTCGTTCCTTTCCCAATATAAACCATGATATAGCGACAAAAATAATAAGCCGCCGGATACATTCCCCAGCAGCTAAAACACAAACACATGCCAAATAAGCACATCTGCTCCGATTTCCAAGTCCGCGTGGAGAAGCATGCTCTATGCAGGTATTCTGACTCACGCGTTACCGCTCTGCTCCGCCTTCCCAATAAAACATCAGTGGCCCGGCTGATAGCCTGTGGAGCATCGCTCGCGTTTACAGCGGCGCGACCGCGCGGGCTTTTCACCCGCTTCCCTCTTAGCCGCTTCTATAGTATCAATTAAGCTAAGAAGCGGAACATAGAACCCTATTATTCATTCTATTTATTAAAATATATCACCGCGCGCATATATTGTCAAATGCTAAAACACGTTTCCGGGAAATAGAGACTGCTTTATGACCTCCACCCTCTCTATTCCGTGCAGCTTAAACAGCGCTATCGCGGCTTCATCTATCACTTCCCCGCTCACCACCACGGGAACGGCCGGTGGGCATGACACCGTTGGCGATGCAAGCACGCGCCCAAGCGAATCGCAGGCGGCAACGGTCTCCTTCTCCGCCAGCACGGCCCTTCGCAGCGAGCATGCGACCTTTGGAGGGGCAAACGACATGCGTGGCTTTTGGTCGGCTTTACACACGGTCATTTCAGAAAACGCCGCTTCTATCCTTAAAAAGTCCGTCTCTTTATTATAGGGCGAAAGCATGAGCACGACATAATCCGGATCGGCATATTCGCACTCTATATTATGCTTTCTCAGCTCCTCCGCAAGCTCGGGCCCATCCCAGCCACACATTGAAGCCGCTACCGTGAGCTTCAGCGGATCCGTTTCTTCTACTATCCAGCCGTTATCCCTCAGCTTTTTTCTTAAGGCATCTATCCTTAGCGCGCAAAGCCTGAGCTTTTCCATCAAACCTTCGGATAGCTCCCTGTTACAGATATCAAGCGATTCGAGTATTATGTACGATGGGCTTGTCGAGCCAAAAAGCGCCATTGCCGAAGCTGCGTTTTCTGTAAAACTCTTTGGCGCACAGGCGGATAAGTGAAGATATGCTCCGCCGGTCAAAACAGGCAGCGTTTTATGAGCGGAATCGCAGCAGGCGTCCGCGCCGTTATCCATAGGATGCAGGCTTTTTGGCATGAAGCGAAGATACGCGCCATGCGCATTGTCAACAAGCAGGGGCACTCCAAAGCTATGCGCCGCATCGGCTATCGAGGCTATGTCCAGCATCCCGCCGAGATAATCAGGGGAAGTTATGTATACGGCCAGCGGCTTTTCAGGCATGGCCGCAAGCGCCTTTGCCACATTGCAGGCGCTTATGCTGCACCTGCAAAGCGAAAAGCTCTCATCCTCCGGCCAAAGCCAGCGTATGTCTATATCAAGCATTGCGGCAGCAAGTATAAAGGCCTTGTGGGCGTTCCTTGCGGCGAGTATCACGGGCCTGTCATTGTTTTTTTTGTTATACAGGGCAAGCGCGAGCATGGCGCGTATGCATTGGCTTGAGCCTTCGGTTGAATAAAACGTAGCCTGAGAGCCGAAAAGCCTGCTTGCATTCCTCTCGCTTTGGGCAATTATACCCTCCGCGCCGTAAAGCTCGTCCGCACCCATTATCTCCGTTATATCCAAAGCCTCGCACCCAAGCAGAGCAAAGCCCTTATGCCCGGGCATATGTGCGCGCACGGTCCCGCTCCTTGAATATTTTTCAGCGAAATCGTATATTGGGGTATCCATTACGCTTCAAGCTCCTCAGCCACTTTTACCATTATAGCGCACTCTATGCGCTTGCGGAACAACTCGCAGCCGGGCTCATATATCCCGCTTATGCTGCCGGAAGCATGGTATGCGTTGGCCGCGCAGCCGCCGGAGCAATAAAGCTTCGCCCAGCAATCGGCGCATTCAGGCCTTGTATAGGCGTTGCAGGCGCGAAACTCGGACTGCGTTTCCCTGTTCGTTACGCCGCTCCATATGTCGCCAAGCTTGAATTTCTCCTCGCCTACGAACTGGTGGCAGGGATAGAGATCTCCCCACGGTGTAACGGCCATGTACTCCGTGCCTGAGCCGCAGCCGGATATGCGCTTATACACGCACGGCCCTTCAGTTAGGTCTATCATATAATGATAGAAGGTGAAAGGCCTTCCCTCTTTCCTTCTTTTGAGCATAAGCTCTGCAAGCTGCTCGTATTGCCGCATCACCACCTGCCTGTCTTTATCGGTAAGCGCGGCCGGATCGTCCTCTGCGCAGACCACCGGTTCCATGCTCAGCTCGTCAAAGCCAAGCTTAAGCATGCACTCTATATCCTTCAAAAAATCCGGATTTGCGTGCGTAAACGTGCCGCGCATATAGTAGCTTTTGCCGCCGCGCGCCTTGACGAGCTTTTGGAACTTTGGCACTATCCTGTCCCAGCTGCCGTTGCCGGCATAGTCCACGCGAAGCCTGTCATGTATCTCCCTGCGCCCGTCGAGCGAAAGCACCACGTTGCTCATCTCTTTATTGGCAAAGTCGATAACCTCATCGTCTATAAGCATGCCGTTTGTTGTAAGGGTGAAGCGGAAATTCTTATTATGCTGCTTTTCTATGCTCCTTGCATATTCTACAAGCGCCTTCACTACCTGCCAGTTCATGAGCGGCTCCCCGCCGAAAAAGTCCACCTCAAGATTATGCCTGCTGCCCGAATTTTCTATAAGGAAATCGAGCGCCCTCCTGCCTACTTCAAACGGCATTATCGCCCTGTCGCCATGATACTTGCCCTGGCTTGCGAAGCAATAGGAGCAGTTCAGGTTACATGTGTGCGCCACATGGAGGCAAAGCGCCTTTATTACCGAGCCGGATCTTTCCTTAAACGTTTCCGCCAAGGGTGCAAAGGTATCCTCCGTGAACAGCTTGCCCGCGTCCCTAAGGCTTTTTATATCGTGTATGCATTGGCGGATATCGCTTTCCGTAACGTCTTCCCTTCCAGCATATTTTTTAAGCATCAGCGCGGTTATATCATCCTCTGTATTATTCTGAAAAAGGGATATTATATCATACGCCACCTCGTCCACCGCATGTACGGAGCCGGAGCAGGTATCAAGCACTATATTGTATCCGCCAAGTTTGTATTGATGCAGCATAAACCCTCCACGCGCATATTGCAGAAAAAAGTGCCGCCCGCCGGCGGCACCTTTTAGGCAAACTCTAAGGAAGCGCTGATTAAATGAGGTATGGCGGCATGGCGAGATGATTTTTTGTCAGAGCCAAGCAAAAAACGCAGGCATAGTGGAGCTATGTCGGGGCTTTTTGCATGAGCTATGACGGAATAATCAGCCGCCATGAAGCCGTGCCGGATAAATCAGGGCTTTCCTAAATCACTTGTCCTCGTTTTCGCACTTCTGATTCGCGATGCCGCAGCTTGTCTTGCAGGCCGACTGGCAAGAAGTCTGGCACTCGCCGCAGCCGCCGTTCCTGGCGCTCTTGCAAAGATCGCGGGTCTTCAGAGTAACTATCCTCTTCATATTATAATCTCCTATCTTGACTGTTCACGGTTTAACCCATGATAAGTTAATATAAGAAATATAGCATGCAACCGCAGGAATGTCAATACACCCAAAGGTCTACAGCATATGCTGTCATCAGCTTCATCTGCCCTCTTCCCCTTGGGCCGGATGCTCCGCCACGCTATGCAAAAGACCCCTGTTGCAGAAGAACAGCGATATGGCGGTGGATACACACCAGCCTATAGGCCATGCCAGCCATATGCCGGTTGCGCCGAGAGCTGTTTTTGAAAGCAGTATCGCCAGCACCGCGCGCAGCATAAGATCAGTAAACGTACCGAGCATGAACTGCTTCATCCTGCCGGCTCCGCGCAGCACGCCGTCCGCCACCAGCTTGGCAGAGACCACTATATAGAAAGGCGAAAGTATGCGAAGATATTCAATAGATGTTTGCAGCGCAAGCTCCGTCGGGTTCTCAAGGAACAACAGCGTAAGATATTTGCCCGCAAAAAAATATAGCAGGAAGAGCGGTACTGAAAGCGCGAGCACCATTTTCGTGCCTGCGATATAGCCGCTTTTCACCCTGTCCAGCTTTTGGGCGCCTATGTTTTGCGCGGTATAGTTGGATACTCCGTTGCCAAGCGTTGAAAACGAGGTGACAACAAGATTATTCAGCTTTACGCCTGCCGAATAGCCGGCCATAACCGCTGTGCCAAACGAGTTTATAACGCTTTGCACGAGTATGTTGCCAACGGATATAAAGCTTTGCTGCAAAACGCTTGGTATTGCTATTTTTGCTATGCTCTTAAGCAAAGTAAGCGAGAACGCCGGCGCTTTTTCCTCACTTTCCATTGCCCTTAGCCTTTTGAACACAAATACAAGCGCCAGCACGCAGCTCGCACCCTGACATATAAACGTTGCCCAGGCTACGCCCGCAACGCCCATATCAAATGCGGTAACAAACAGTATATCTGCGCCTATATTGCTCAACGATGACGCAGCAAGGAACCAAAACGGCGTTTTTGAATCACCCAAGGCCGAGAAGATGCCGGTAGCTACATTATAATAGAATACAAACGGCAGCCCCCAAACGTATATTCTAAGATAAAGCGAGGAATCCTCCATTATCTCTTGTGGAGTGTTTATAAGCCCCAGCATTGTGCGGCAGAATACTATGCCGGCAGCCATAAGTATCATGCACAGCGCGCCGCTTGCAATAAACGTTGTAGACACGGCTGTTTTCATGTCCCTATAGCGTTTTGCGCCGAACAGCTGGGCTATTATAACGGAGCTGCCTATGTTGCAGCCAAATGCAAAGGCAAGGAATACAAGCGTTATCTCATAGCTGTTGCCAACCGCGGCAAGCGCATTTTCGCCAACAAATTTGCCGGCGACAAGGCTGTCCGCTATGTTATAGAGCTGCTGAAATACTATGCTGCCGAACAGCGGCAGGCAAAAGCGCCACAGCACCTTGGCCGGTTTTCCTATGGTAAGGTCGTTGTTCATAGTAAAATGCCCCTTATAGCCTACGCCCTTGTCGTCATATGCCGGCACAGCCAGCCTGCATATTATACACCATACGCGCTATAATATCAAAGCATAAAAACACCCCCGCAGGATACGGGAGCGCCTATGCATTTAGAATATCCTATTCAGTTTATCAGCAGGCCGCCGAGCAATATAAAATGCGCCGGCAGGCGCCCCTGCTGCGCCCAAAGCAGCTTTTCGCCGAGGTAGCTTTCAAGCGTTTTTCCAACGTCCCCGCCAAGCGCCTCGATAGAATAGCGCATAAGCTCCGGCTTTTCGCAAGGAAGGCCGCGTTTTCTTGCACATATGGCACATTCGCTGCACGATCCTGCCGAAAGCGCCCTGCTGCCGCTATGCCGCTTCTCCATTTCAAGCAGTTCCCTTAGCATGCTCCGCTTTATGTTGCTCAGCCTTATGTTATACCATTCGTCAAGCTCCGCCTGTGTGCGCGGCTTTTCGCAGGCTTCTTTGGTAAAAGCTATCTTCTTTCCGTATAGCAAAAGCCTGGTGTAGCTTTTCCATATATCGTTCGGGTCAAAACCGAATTCAGGGCACGACCATATCCCGCCATAGTTACGGCATTTTTTGCAGCAGCTGAGGAACTTTTCAACATCAACGCAATTGTTGAGGTATTCTCCTATCGCAGCTTCGGCTTTCAGGGTGATAAGCTCATATTCGTTTGACATAAGCTGCTCCTTTACTGCTTATCCCACAATACTATGCCGCCGTTTGCCCTTGTTTTGTTCATGTCTATTATCCTTTGGTTGGCGGAGCCTCTGAAAACAAGATTAAGGTCCTTAAGCTCCTCTATAAATTCGCCGTCCACCAAAATATCGATAAGGCTCAAAAGCTCATCCGTAGCTTCGCACCTGTACGCGCCCTCCTTCAAGAGGTCGCGTTCCAGCGTGCAGCCTGTGTAGCACCATATGTCCTTATTCGGGTAAAGCTCCCTCACGCGGCGGACGAACGGCAAAAGCGCTCTTTGATTCTCTTTTTCCATAGGCTCGCCGCCAAGCAGCGTCAACCCGTTTATAAACCCGGGCGCAAGCGCGCTGATAAGCTCCCGCTGTGCTTCGTCAGTAAAAGGCTTGCCGTGGGTAAAGCTCCATGTTTCTTTGTTGAAGCAGTTTTTGCAATGCCTGTTGCAGCCGGAAACGAACAGCGTGACCCTTACGCCTATACCGTCGGCTATGTCGGTCTTCTTTATCTCGCTATAATACATGGCTCGCTTTTACAGGTGCAGCACCCTGTCCTTTATCTCCTGCGTGCGCCCCTGGTTCCAATACTGCGTGCCTATATAGCCGCAGGTGCGCCTTGCAACGTTCATCGTATCCTGATCCTGGTTTCCGCACTGCGGGCAGGTCCACACGAGCTTACCGTCCTGCTCGCGTATCTCTATCTCCCCATCCCAGCCGCACTTTTGGCAATAGTCGCTTTTTGTGTTAAGCTCGGCATATATTATGTTGTCATATATGAAGCGCATCACCTGCAAAACGGCTTCTATATTGTTCTGCATGTTCGGCACCTCAACATAGCTTATTGCGCCGCCCGGAGAAAGGTGCTGGAACTGCGCCTCAAACCCAAGCTTTGTAAACGCATCTATCTTCTCCGTCACATGCACATGGTAGGAGTTTGTAACATAGCCCTTATCGGTTACCCCAGGTATTATGCCGAAGCGCTTCTGCAGGCACTTTGCAAACTTATATGTTGTAGACTCAAGCGGAGTACCATATAGGGAATAATCTATGTTCTCCGCAAGCTTCCATTCCTTGCACTTATCATTCATCTTCTGCATTATCTGCAGCGCAAACGGCGTGGCCGCGGGATCGGTATGGCTCCTGCCGGTCATATACTTTACGCACTCATAAAGCCCCGCATAACCAAGCGATATGGTGGAATAGCCGTCATAAAGCAGCCTGTCTATAGGCTCGCCCTTTTCAAGCCTTGCGCATGCGCCATACTGCCAAAGTATTGGCGCCGCGTCCGAAAGTGTACCTTTGAGCCTATTATGCCTATACTGCAAGGCCCTGTGACAAAGCTCAAGCCTTTCTTCAAATATCTGCCAGAACTTGTCTATGTTTCCGCCCGACGACAACGCAACGTCAGGAAGGTTTATCGTTACAACGCCCTGATTGAACCTGCCGTAATACTTATGCTTGCCTGGCTCGTAATTGCCGGCATTCGCTATGTTGCCCACTCCGGCGTCTGTAAACCTGTCCGGCGTTAAGAAGGAGCGGCAACCCATGCAGGTATAAACATCGCCCTTAAGCTCGCGCATTTTTTTGGCGGATATATAGTCCGGCACCATGCGCCGTGCTGTGCATTTTGCCGCAAGCACGGTAAGATAGTAATATGGAGATTCTGGCTCTATATTATCCTCATCAAGCGTATATATAAGCTTTGGGAATGCTGGCGTTACCCAAACGCCCTTTTCGTTTTTAACGCCCTGATACCGCTGCAAAAGCGTTTCCTCAATAACAAGGGCAAGATCCTTCTTCTCCTGCTCGTTCTTAGCTTCGCCAAGGTACATGGATACCGTTACAAACGGCGCCTGACCGTTTGTAGTGAGCAGCGTGACCACCTGATACTGTATGGTCTGCACGCCACGCCTTATCTCTTCCCTAAGCCTTTTTTCAACTATTTCGCTTATCTTCTTCTCGTCCGGCTCTATGCCAAGATCCTCTATCTCCGCCTCCACCTGCTTGCGTATCTTTTTCCTTGATACGTCAACAAAAGGCGCAAGATGCGCAAGCGATATCGACTGCCCGCCATACTGGTTCGAGGCCACCTGCGCTATTATCTGAGTAGCTATGTTGCATGCCGTTGAAAAGCTGTGCGGCCTTTCTATAAGCGTGCCGGTAATAACCGTGCCGTTTTGCAGCATATCCTCAAGGTTAACAAGGTCGCAATTATGCATATGCTGCGCAAAATAATCCGTGTCATGAAAATGTATTATGCCTTCGTTATGCGCTTCCACTATTTCCTTGGGAAGCAATATCCTGTTGGTTATATCGCGCGACACCTCGCCTGCCATATAGTCGCGCTGCGTCGAGTTGACGACCGGATTCTTGTTTGAGTTTTCCTGCTTAGCTTCTTCGTTGTTACATTCTATAAGGCTAAGTATCTTATCGTCCGTTGTGTTGGATTGCCTTACCAATGTGCGGGTATAGCGATAGGTTATGTAGTTTTTTGCCACCTCGAACGCCCCATGCGCCATTATCTGCTTTTCCACCATATCCTGCACTTCTTCAACGCTTGGCGAACGCCCGAGCTGCTCGCAGTTCAACACAACGCTTTCCGCTATGCGCTGTATCTGCATAGGGGTCATGCGTATGCCTTCATCTACAGTTTCGTTTGCCTTACCTATAGCCACTATGATCTTTGTTATATCGAACGCGGCCTCAGAACCGTTCCTCTTGATGATCTTCATATGGTTTCCCCCTTGCTAATATGCGGTATATGCGATACGCCCTGCGACGCATTATTATTATACCTTCATATGCCATATTTGTCTATATATTGTTATAATAAAAATTATTTGATACAAGATATCGTGGGCGTTTTATCCGGATGCATATATGCTGTGTCAAAGCATACAGAAAGCCCGAAGTATATCGGGCCTTTCTGCTGCTGATTCGGAGTCGCCGTGCCGTTTAGAAAAGGCCGCTTATCCTGCCGTTTTCGTCAACGTCTATCCTCTCTGCCGACGGCGCCTTGGGAAGCCCGGGCATCGTCATTATGTCGCCCGTCAGCGCCACAAGGAAACCCGCGCCCGCAGATACCTTTATGTTGCGCACGGTTATGCTAAAGCCCCTCGGCGCGCCGAGCAGGGTTTGATCGTCCGAGAAGGAATACTGGGTTTTAGCCATGCATATAGGCAGCCTGCCAAAGCCCATAGCCTCAAGCTCCGCCATCTGCTTGCGCGCGTTTGGCGTGAGTATCGCGGCATCGGCACGGTATATCCTACGGGCGATGTCGTTGAGCTTAGTCTCTATCGGGTCCTCGGTATCATAGGCAAAGGTAAAGCCGTTCTCCTTTTCGCAAAGCCGCACGACCTCTTTTGCAAGCTCAATGCCGCCTCTGCCGCCCTTTGCCCAAACTTCTGAAAGGGCAACGTTTACGTTAAGCTCCCTGCACTTTTTCTCTATCAGCTCAAGCTCGGCCTTTGTATCGGTCGGGAAGGCGTTTATTGCGACCACGCAGGGCAGCCTGTAGACGTTTGTTATGTTCTCAACATGCTGTATAAGGTTAGGAAGTCCTTTTTCAAGCGCTTCAAGGTTTTCGCTGTTCAGCTCCGCCTTCGGCACGCCGCCATGATTCTTGAGCGCGCGCACGGTGGCTACCACCACTACGGCGCTCGGCCTTAGCCCGGCAAGGCGGCACTTTATATCAAAGAACTTCTCCGCGCCGAGATCTGCGCCGAAGCCCGCCTCGGTCACCGTATAATCGCTTATGCGCATGGCCATCTTTGTGGCCATGACGCTGTTGCAGCCGTGAGCTATGTTTGCAAACGGGCCGCCATGTATAAATGCGGGAGTGCCTTCAAGCGTCTGCACAAGGTTTGGCTTCAGGGCGTCCTTGAGCAGCGCCGCCATTGCGCCGGCCGCCTTAAGGTCGCTGGCCGTAACGGGCTTGCCCTCAAACGTATATGCTACCACCATACGCCCGAGCCTTTCCTTGAGGTCGGGTATATCCGCCGCAAGGCACAGCACCGCCATGACCTCGCTGGCAACGGTTATATCAAAGCCATCTTCACGCGGCACACCCTGCATTCTTCCGCCAAGGCCGTCCACTATGTTCCTCAGCTGCCTGTCGTTCATATCCACACAGCGGCGCCATACTATCCTTTTAACATCTATGCCCAGAGCATTGCCCTGCTGTATATGATTATCGAGCATGGCGGCAAGCAGATTGTTTGCCGCGCCTATGGCATGAAAATCGCCCGTAAAGTGAAGGTTTATATCCTCCATAGGCACTACCTGGGCATAGCCGCCGCCCGCAGCGCCTCCCTTTATGCCGAATACCGGACCCAATGAGGGTTCACGAAGCGCAACGGCCACGTTTTTGCCTATTCTCTTCATCGCGTCGGCAAGTCCTACGGTGGTGGTGGTCTTGCCTTCTCCGGCCGGAGTAGGGTTGATGGCCGTTACAAGTATCAGCTTGCCGTCGCCGCGCTTGCTTTCCTTAAGCAGGCTGTAGTTGACCTTTGCCTTGTAGTTGCCGTAAAGCTCAAGATACTTTTCGTCTACGCCCGCAGCCCTGGCTATGTCAACTATAGGCTGCATTTTGCACTGCTGGGCGATCTCGATATCGGATAAATGCTCCATTGCTCTTCTCCTTTTGCTTAAGTGGTATGTCCGCCGCAATGCCTGAGGGCATAATGCGCCGTTCAATCCGGTCAGCTTGTATTATACGTTAAAGCATGGCATATTTCATCATCTAAAATTATTTTGTACCAATCGGCAAAGCGCGGCCGGAAAAAGCCGTTTTTAGCATATCAAACGCACCCAAAACTAAACCAGCATGCATAATACGGCACCTGGCATACTCAGGGGTGTCGAAGAACAGGAAGTAGTCATACCTAAGCGATGGCTTTCTGATTTTTAAGTACATTTCTTTCTTCAAAATCGTCCTCCGCGCAAATTGCCTCTTGATTTTCCGAACTTCCTCTGTTATTTTATAGTATCACACTCATGAAGGAGGCGTTTTCTATGTCTGTGAAAGCATTTCCTGTGATTGACCTTGTCGCCACGGGAAATAACATCCGTCGCCTGCGCCTTGAGCGCGGCATGACTGTTCGAGATCTGCAGAGCTACTTCGGCTTTGAGGAACCTCGGGCAATCTACAAGTGGCAGAAAGGCGAAAGTCTTCCCACCGTAGATAATCTGTACGCACTTGGAAATCTCTTTGAGGTTCCGATGGATCAGATCCTGGTTCCCGTTGCGGTAAAACTGCATATTGTCGGTGAGCAGCAGGCTGAGTCCTGCTGCTCAAGTCATTTTTTGACCGGCTATTTTGGATACGGCAAGAGTCCGATGCAACTTCAACCATTTGTTCCGTTTGCATCGTCGGCGGCGTGACGAGTCACTCTTTCGACGCAGCGCACGGGAAAAGAAAGATCAGTATTTGATCATAATAATCTCGTAACCAGCGAGTTGGGCTTGCATGCCTCACAATGGAGATGTCAGTTCGGAAGCAAGAATGAGAGTGGTGACGAAAGAACGGTTCTGATGTAAGGATATAGGGCGGTGACGGAGAAGCTGAACGCTTCTTTTCTCCTATCATGAAGGCTCGTAGGGTGAGCCGAACCGGAATATCCTTACGGATGTGTGCAGCCTTATAGTTCATCTGCACCTGAACCGGTATCCGTATTCTCTTATCTTGCCGCACCCAAAATAGTCGGTCTGCGCCAGGGCGTTAAGCCCTGACGTTTTCCGTATATACCTCGAATGCTTCGGCGAAGCTCGAGTTCACATCGAAGGGCGGCTCATAGTCCACCTTAGAAGTGATCAGGCACAGATCGATCTTCGTGGACGTCTCGTCAGCCTGCTTGTTCAGCTTGCTAAGCTCGCCGCGGATGACCTTGCGATCATAGTTGATCGTAGTCACGCGCTTGACGTCGCAGCGGTAGGAGATCTGATTGCCTTCGGCATTGAAGCGGTAGCCGGTGCCGCCGTTAGATATGGTCTGCTCCGAGTTGCGCAGATCGTTCATCCGCTTGAAGGTACGGGCGATGCTCTGTCGAGTGGCATTGAGGCTGACCTCACTGTCCATATCGATGTCAAGCGCGTCCTTCGCCTTACGGATGGCTGCGAACAGCTTGTCCTTCTCATTCAGCAGATACAGCAGAAACTGAGCAATATCGGTAATCTGCTCATAGTATTCCGTTTCGGGGGCGATGAGAACAGTCTCATCCTCTGCCTCTGCCATCACCTTATGCCGCAGATAAGTGTTCTCCACCTTGGTAACATTGGCATCACGATCCAAAATGGCCTGGGCTTCATCCATGAAAGACTGGAGCTTGTTTTGGTAACGGAATGCTTCTTTCAAGTTCATATACATTCACCTCGTCGTTATGATTTGTTGTCTGTGCTTATTGTATCGGGTTGAAACGGAAAAGTCATTGAACTCGTGGTTCACCATTTGTTTCCACATTACAGCCGAATGCCCTATATAGATCCTCTTTCAGATTGTCCGCACAGATGTCGATCATTTCTTTTATCTGCGCAGCTCGAGTCTTCTTGAACCAACGTTTCTTGAATGCTGCCACATCCTTCTGATATGCGTCCATGTCTGTGTCGCCGGACTCTGCCCAATCATAAGAGTGAAGCAAGCAAAAGATATCATATACCAGACCTGAGATTTCTGGATCAGCGAGCGCATTCTCGTGAATAGCGTCTTTTAGATACCGGTCATGCTCTTTGCCATCCAAACCATAGCCCACATCAAAATAGTATCCGAGAATCTCATGGACAAGAACATCATTGGTATAATTCCAGCGTCCTCCGCTCACTTAAACTCCGCCTCCTTCTCCTTTGTAAGCATGATTGGTTCCTCATCATACCACACGCAGAACGGCAGAAACTTCTCCCGATCCTCATAGGGCAGATTCATATAGTCGATGATGTGCTCGTTTGGGAACCAGCTCCCACAATAAGCAGGCATCACTCCATCGGGCACAATCCCGATCCACTCTTTTTCTGCCAGTCTGTCTGCCAGAGTGTGGGCTTCAATGAGATACACTGGAATTCCTGCTCTTGTCAGGGCAAGATAGAACTTGACCGTCTCAATAGTTCTGTTCCATGCGTCCCCGTCCAAATAGAGGAAATATCCGTCTTTGTCGTCCATCGGCCGCAGAGAAACATGCGTTGAGTTACCGCCTCTGCATACTTCCCAGGGATGTCCGCCTCCGCGGGAGTAGTCATGGAGCCAGGCATGGAATGCCTCGGGATCGTCAGGATCAAGATCCTGAAGCCCTTCATCCCGACCATCTGCATGGAGATAATACTGTTCCTTTGGGGTTCTGTCGCAGCCGTCGTATTTGTTCTCCGCATATCCCATTGCACAGAACCGGAAGAAGTCGTTTGCTGCCATGGATGGCAGGCGTTCCTTGATCGATTCAGAGCCTTCTCCTTGGGCAGATGCCTTCCGGATAAACTCAGCGACGTCCTCTGCGGAAATATCCTCAAAGAACTCTTTTCTTGCCTCCGGCCATACGTCCCAATAATGTTTGCGAAGGATCTTTCCGGTTCGATGCGCCGGAGGCAGGATCTCTTTGATGAAGTCGTTATATGTTCCGGATTTGAGCATCTCGATACATTCTTTGACTCCCTCAATCAGCCACCGTACAAACTCTGGAATCTCATTCGGGAAACCGGCAGGCTCTCGACGTTTGTCTTGAACGATTACAAATTTATGTCCGAGCCTGACCGCTCTATATCCCTCATCTTTCAGTTGAACGGCTTGCAGCTCATACCATTCGATTTCCTCGGGAAACCAGGCTTTCCATTCTTCGATGAACTGCTCGACCGAATCGAATTCGCCGCAGGAAACTGCTTCCTCTGCGTTGCCGTAATCCTCGATTGGCCCGCGTTCTGCGCGAAGCCAGAGAGCTCTTGTTCCATTCTTGGAGACCCGAGCAATCTGTTCGCTCAAATCAAAGAATTCATCAAGCAGTTTGTCGCTCTCCTCATCGTAGACGCAACTGTGCATTCCAAAGTGGTCGTCTCTGCTAAGCCAATGAATGTAGTGATCTACTTTAGGCTGAGTTAACTTACCAAACAATTTCCTCCACCTCCTCGGGGATATCTTCTTCGGAATAGAACACCTGCATATCATCCAGCCGCAGACATGCAAGCCTTCCGTATGCGGGATGCCGCCCTTGGGATAAGGGATGCGGGAAACCGCACCCGCAATCGATTCCGATCTTACCGCCTAACGGCGACCGCCATATCTCGAGTGGGTTGTTGTGCTGGTATTCCGACGTGGGGGTATGCCCGAAGATGATGATTTTGCCCTCAATATCCGGCTCGTTGTAATAAATGCGGTTCCACAGCGCATATTCTTCCTGGTCATCGTATCTGTACATATAGTTGTGGTACGCTGCTATGGCCCCGCCATGCACAAGGATATATGGCTGACCGTTGACCTCAATGTCAATATTCAGTGGCAGGCTGTGAAGATAATCGAATATCTCCTTACGAACAGACTTCCGAATATGCTTAATGTACTCGTGCGTGACGTCACCGCCGTTTCGATACCATAAGCGCAGGGCGTGGGGATACTCGGGATTGTCTTTATCAAGCCGCTCCAGGGCATTCAGCATCATGTATTCGTGATTGCCCAGGAGCATCTGCACATTTGGCATACTCATCAGCAAACGCAGTATTCTGATGCCGTCCGGGTACCGATCAATAACATCTCCGAGAATATAGAGTGTGTCCTCCGGCTGCAGATCGATCTGCTCCATAATGGAGTTGAACCGAATTGCATTCCCGTGAATATCAGACATCACATAAATCATCGTTCATCATCCTCTCCCATCTCCTGGCTTCTTCGAGATCTTCTTCTGTGTACTCGAATGGGATGCGCCCGAGCCTGACTGTTTCTTTGAAGAACAGGATGAGGGCATCTTTCATCGTGAGTCCCTGTTTGGCCAGGATCTCGGAAGCTTTATCATATATTTCTTTTGGTAGTCTGACTTCAATTGTCACCATTTCCATCTGTATCCTCTTTTTCATCAAACATCATTCGATACATGTTGACGAAGTTGCCTACAAGATGTGGGTATTGGTAGTAGATATGGCGGCAAAGCTTCTTGGATAGTTCCAGGAAGCGCAGGCCATCTCCGAAGTCTATAATGCCGTCGAGAATGTGCTCAATCTGTTTTTCGTCCGTTATGCTGCCGTTCAGCACTGCATCCACCAATTGAGAATACTGAACATAGGCTAAATCGTAGAGTTCCTTTATCTTTCTTACGATCACCTCAACGTCCTTGATGATCTTTTCTTGACTATCCATTACTTTTGCCCTCAGAAGTGTTGGCGACTGCCGCCCCGTCTTTTCGGATTCTGTCGAATACTGGCATTGGATTGGCTTCCAGTAGTTCTTCAAGAGTACGGGGTGTGTATCTCGTGTAGTCCATCATGCACCCGACATTGATCAGTCTGCTCGGAATGCCCATATCCCATTGCTCTTGCTTCCACTTTTCTACGAGCTGCCACTCTCGAGTGTTATGTACATGGCCGTAGAGCATGACGGCGCCGTAGTGCTGATTCTTATAGAACATGATGGGATAGTGGCACATAATGACAAGCGTATTCCCGTCATTGATTTCAGCATATTGCTCGATGCTCTCCCAATGGAATCTCAGCCGGCCGTGTACTCGGTCATGATTGCCTCAGATCAGGTGCTTGTGACCGTTGAGTCGCTGGATGATCTTTACGCTGTTTTCTTCATTCTTCCAGAAGGCGTCGCCAAGAACATAGACTGTATCCTCGTCTGTGACACGCTCGTTCCAGTTGTGAATCAGCACCTCATCCATCAGATCCGTATCCGCAAAAGGGCGGTTGTCGAAGCGGAGCACGTTCTTGTGTCCGAAGTGCATGTCTGCGATATAGTAAATCATGATATATCTTCATCTTTCTTTTTTTCTGTTGTCGGAAGAGTTGCTTCTAAAGCCTGTCGTAGTTCATTCCACTTGTTATTGCCTGCTGCCTTGTCGTCCTTACCGTTGAGCAGTTCAAGTAGACTGCTGATGCATTCCGGTGAGAGCGCCGAAGCCACATCCTTGACCATCTGCACAGTTTCCGTCAGATCGGAGTCATCAACCGAGACAACGAACCGCACAGCGTTCCTGACCATGAGCTCCACATGCTTCAGCTCGGGGAGATCAAACCAGCTCGCCGGGCAGAGAACGTAGGATTTGCTGTTATGATCGATGATGAGAGCGATGTCTTCATCCGTAACCTGATCCAGGATGGCGTCCATATTCTCCCCAAACTCCTTGGATGTGATATGCTCCATCTCAGTCAGTGAGGGCAGTTTTCTCATAGCTCAATCCTCCATTGTTTTTTTGAACTGTTCATCAGATTCGAAGGAGTGGAACAAGAAGTGCATCTTGTCGATCCGCTTGTCCGTGTGCCAGTGTCCGCAGAACCATGCTTTGTATTCGATGGCTTCCTCGATGGTATCGAGCCAACGCTCTGTGCTGTCATCTACCGTACTTTGATCAATCCCACTGAGGAACATCTCGGTTGGCTCATATTTGAACGGGCAGGTGTGGGACAGAACGATATCAAACGGGTAGCTCTGAATCTGCTGTTCTACATACGCTTTGATCTCCTGCGACGGCTGCTCGTCAGGCCACCATCCCCAGCCGCGGCATAATCGGTAGTACTTGTCCACACTGTAGGCGCCACCGATAACAAGGTAGCGGAGTCCGTTCAGCGTATAGATCTCGCCATCTTTGGCGAAGATCAGATTGGGATACTCAGGCTGAACCCACGCCTTCCCGCCATGCCATTCTGTTTCAACATATCCCGGTATGGTAGTCGGACGTCTTTCATGATTTCCATGGATACAGAGGAACACCGTTCCGGCATCGTTGAGGAATGCCTTCAGCATGTTGTCTCGGCGGCCTGTATAATAGTTTGCCCCTACATCCCCCAGGAGGACGATCACGTCCTCCGTGGTGGGATGTGTTTTATTTACGAAGTCAGCGATACCATCAGCTGCGCCGTGGATATCGCCCGTGAAATAGATCATAGTTCATCATCCTTCCGCACATTATTATACTGATGAGTGCCTGAAAAATCTCGATTTTCCCGAAAATATAATAGGATTCGGCGAAAATGTAATTCTGTCAGCAAGACACAATACCATCGGCTTTCTCACAAGTCCAGAGAGAACAGAAATAAACCGACCAGGCCAACCTTGAATCCATAAACCAGGAGTGAAGTCGTTGACTTTCGGTCGATTGCGTCTCTCAAAATGTGTCCGTATAATTTATTTACGCCGAGTCATCAGAAGGTGGCGGTTCTCCCGCATGGCCGCCTTTGCTGTCTTTAATGTCGACAGAAGGACTCGTTTTTCATATTCGCTGCAGTCTGCGATCAAAGAGGCGAACTCGTGGTTTGCCACCTTAATGTTGTTCTCAATGTTGTCCTTGAGAAGCTCGTCTGCGGATACCTGTAGCGCATTTGCAATGGACACGAAAGTGTCGAGACTCATGCACTTCAGTCCACCTTCTATGTAGCTGATGTAGGTTGGCGACTTGTCGATGATCTCCGAGAGTTTTTGTTGGGAAAGACCTCGACGTTTTCTGATCTCTCCAATGTGTTTGCCAATTTGTACGAAGTTGAGTGCCATAATAAAAGCTCCTAAAAATAAAGTTGGTTTTATTATAGCGTTAGCCCTATGACATGGCGTTATCGCTATAGATACTTGGCGTAATCCCGATATAATTTTATTAGGGTTTATGGTTAACCCGAAATGGAGGTGAGAGAAGTGAGAAGTAATCCGCGGTCGGAGGAAGTCATAGAAATCGGAAAACGAATCCGTGATATCCGAACCAATAAGAAGATGAGCCAGGCCGATCTTGCGGATAAGGCGAATATCTCCTTGTCTCAGGTAAGCGATATTGAGACAGGCAAGTCTTCTATGCGTCTCACGACTTTCATTGGAATAGTTGAAGCATTGCAGGTATCCGCTGACGTACTGCTTCGCACAGATATCCCCGAAGTAAACAATATCTATAAAAGCGAGTTTGCAGAGGTGCTTGAGGATTGCACACCAACGGAGATCGAGTCAATTCTCAAAATCGTCAAGGAAGTCAAGAAGTCCATGCATTCTCCTAAACTGAATACTGATTACTAACAGGTCAGATATCTCCGACCTGTTATTTTTTTGCCTTTCATTAACCGAGAGTCATTCACTTGACCCTCGGTTTATTCTTTTTTCGGCTTTAGCCGATAAAATGTGCTTATCCCGATGTCATATGGAGGTGCATACCATGCCGGAAGAGCTGGAAGTCTTCAAAAAACTGGCCGAGGCCGAGGTGACTCCTGATTTCTCAGTACCCTTTACAGGAAACTATGAGGCAGATCAGCAGATCGTCGAGCACAAGGCTTGGTTAAAAACTATCCGGCATGAGCAGCCGAGCCCGAGGCGCCAATACCGTGTCGGCATCTATATTCTTCAATCAGACGAAACACGACAACTATCTTGAATACCACATCCAACAATATCAGGATACGATGGCGCTTTGCCCCAATTGGGAGCTGGTAGATTTCTATATTGATGAAGGTGCTACTGCCCCGAACATGGAAAGCGCAAAGGAATGGTGCAGGCTGTTGAGTGATTGCTTCGCTGGTAAGGTGGATTTGATCATCACCCAAAAGGTATCGAATGTCTCAAAGAAGCATTACGAGATTACGATCTTGTCTCGTCTGCTGGCTGCGCTTGAAAAGCCCGTCGGGATCTACTTCGTTTCGGAAAACATCTTCACGCTTGCCTCCTATTATCAGCACGATAACCATGACAAAGAGCTATTTCCCTCGGAAGATTGGGAAGTGCTGTCCGATGATGAATCAGAAGAACTTCCGCTTTTGATGGGAGGTGTAGAAGATGCTTGACACTGAAAGCAAACGTCGGAAAGAACAACAGAAGCAAAAGGTCAAGAAGCGGTACAACGTAACTATCGACCCCGACAACTACTTATTCATTCCAGCCAAAAAGCAGACGGACTATTACGATAACGACGTCAATCAGCGGGTTGCAATATATGTCCGTGTCTCGACAGATGATATCAGGCAGACCACTTCGTATGAGCTGCAGAAGAAGTATTATGAGGAGTTTGTTACTCGGCATCCGAATTGGACGCTCGTGAAAATCTACGCAGATGAAGGTATCAGTGGAACTTCCCTCAAAAAGCGTGATGAGTTTAATAGGATGATAGCCGACTGCCGTGCCGGGAAGATCGACATGATCATTACCAAATCCGTCTCCCGATTCGCAAGAAACGTAGAGGACTTCATCGGTACTGTACGCAATCTTGCAGAGCTCAAGCCTCGGGTTGGCGTGTTCTTTGAATCCGAAGCTATCTTCTCTCTAAACGATGACTCTCAGATGGCGTTGACCTTCCAGGCAACAATGGCCGAGGAGGAGTCCCACACCCGAAGCCGCAGCATGGAAACGTCGCTGCGGATGCGATTGGATCATGGCATCCCTCTTACTCCCAAACTGTTCGGGTATACCCATGACGAGGAGGGAGAACTTCAGGTTAATCCTGAAGAGGCGCCGACGGTCAAGCTCATGTTCTATATGTATCTGTACGGCTATTCCACACAGCAGATTGCGGATACTCTCATTACACAGGAGCGGCTGTCCTATTTCGGAAAGCTATGCTGGACAGCCAGCGGCGTCGCTTCAGTACTTCGCAATGAGCGTCACTGTGGTGATGTTCTGACCCGCAAGACCTATACCGAAAACTACCGCACTCATCGCACTTTGAAGAACTGCGGAGAGAAGCCGCAGAGCTGGTACTTCAACCATCACACGGCAATTGTGTCTCGGGATGATTTTAATGCTGTTCAGCGGATGCTCGACAATGCGAAGTATGGGAATAAGTCAATCCTTCCGGAGCTGCGCGTGATCGACAGTGGCGTCCTGAAAGGTTTTGTCACTATCAATCCTCGCTGGGCCGGATTCAAAGAAGCGGACTACATGAATGCGGCGCAAAGCGTATACATCGAGGACGACGATGTACCGTCCGAGTCGCAGGAGCCGGAGGAGATGACCATTCAGGTGGAAGCCGGTGACTTCGATCTTCGCGGCTTTGAGATTACAAGGACGGAGTTCTTCGGGGGATATACCTATCCAACCGTTACATTTCAAGATCGTAAGATCAAGTTCAGCACGGAGTGTATCAAAAAGTTCGGAGCGAAGAACTTTGTGGAGCTGCTCATCAATCCCGTGGAGATGAAGTTTGCAGTTCGGCCGACAGATGCGTCCAACCGCAATGGAGTTCTCATCTCCAAGACATGCGGCGGAAGACCGAAGCCAAGGGACATTCCTTCAGCCGCGTTCAGTGACACTGTGTTCTCTCTGTTTGGCTGGAATACCGAGTGCAAATACCGCATGACAGGGTTTCTCTTTGAAGGCGAAGGAGAACTCGCGTATATCTTCGACGCTAAAGACTCTGAGGCCTTTTTCAAGTCATATGTCCTTCCCACCAAGGAGTCCGGCGAGGGCGGGGCAAGCAGCGTCCAGCCTCTCACGCCGAGCGGGAAACACATTCGAGCTATTCCGGCTCAGTGGACTCACACATTCGGTAAAGAGTTTTATCTTCATGAGCAGCCCTTTTCGTCACTTGCCAGTATGACAAAGTCAGATTGGGAACTGCGAATCAAGGGGCAGCTCTTTGAAACGGGAAAGAAGTTAAACGTCACCGGCTTCGATGAATTGAAGCAGTATATCACACGTGAGTTGGGCGGCGTCATGCCACAGGAGGTAAGCAATGGATACTTGGAATGATGAATACCGTATGGGCGAGCCTGCTGCGGTGTATCAGGTTGCGGAGGTCAAGGAACGGGTGAATCCCGAGACTCCTCTGTTGGAAAAGGGCGACGAGATCATCGACATGGGAGCTGATTTCGATTTTGACGGCTTCCAGGTAGTACGCAGAGAGTTCTTCGCTCATTTATCTGAACCCGCAGTCACATTTAACAACTGTAGGTTCTACGTTAACAGCGCATGCCTGAATAAGTTCCCGGACACCAACTATGTGCAGGTGCTGGTAAATCGGAACACCAAGATTATGGCACTGCGTCCATGCGTAGAGAATGCAAGGGACTCTTTTGCCTGGTGCAGTGTGAGCAAGGGCAAGAGAAAGCCAAAACAGACAACGTGCAAGCTTTTCTTTGCCAAGATTGTCTCTCTCATGGAGTGGAATCCCGACTATCGATATAAGCTTCTCGGCAGGCTCATTCATGCAAATGGACAGTACATGATAGCTTTTGATCTCAATGCAACGGAGACGTACCAGCGCACATTCGCCGAAGGAGCAAAGCCTAAGACATCAAGAACGCCTGTATTCCCTGCAGGATGGCAGGATCAATTCGGCTTGCCATACAAGGAACATCAGCAGTCAATGCAGATCAGCATTTTCGATGGGTATGCAATTTACTCCATCAAGGATACATCATCGTCCGAGGCTGCAGATGAGGTAAAACAGGAGGCAGTTGGTCAGCAGGTGTCCTCCCAGCAGTATTCCCCGGAGGTGCAGTCATGAGTGATATGGGCAATGCAGGAGTGACAATGGCGGTTGATACCAAGAAGTACGGCATCCGTATTCACAAAGCGTTGTTCCGTCAGCTTGGTGAGCCGAGGTATATTCAACTCCTTGTGAATCCGGACGACGGAGCTGTGGCAATTCAAACTGTCGAGAAAGAGATGTCCGGTGGGCAAACGCATCGAATTGTTGAGAAGCGTATGCATTCGGAAAACTCTTATGAAATCTACAGCCGCCCTTTTATACGAAAGCTGTGCGAGGTGGAGCCGGGGATCGAAGACGGTGGTGCATATAGGCTCACTGGCAACGTCATCCCGGCGTTAAAGGTGGCCGTTTTCTCCCTGAAGACTTTACAGAGAATGGATCGGTAGGAATCGTTATGGATGAGAAAACCGTTAGATCGCTAAAGATAGAACCTAAATTTAAGAATCTTATCCGGCCGCTTCAGAGGAAGGAATACCTTCAGCTTGAGCAGAACCTTCTGTCTGACGGTTGTCGTGATCCGATCATCATATGGAACGGGGTTATTGTTGATGGTCATAATCGCTATGAGATATGTACGCGGCATCATAT
>SAMEA3663277__coassemble_208_pt1 | contig 19984 bp, 18 predicted proteins | sample SAMEA3663277__metabat2_low_PE_023 | metagenome-assembled genome bin SAMEA3663277 (sample SAMEA3663277) | pig gut metagenome | biome: pig gut; feature: pig-associated habitat; material: faeces | place: China | collected 2013
TACCGGAGGTAATTCAAACGACGAGGACGCAGAAACGTCCCAAAGCCGGCCTTTAGGGCTTGTGTACCATCCTCAACTGATGGTATTATATGAATTTACAGAAATCTACTCTGCATTATTCTCTTTCGCATCGTCAGGCATACCGTCTTGGGCCAGCGTAGCATTGGCTGACGGGGATATCATAACAAGCCCCTTTATGGAATGATAGGTGTCCCTCGTTATCTCTTCCTTGCCAAGCACTTCGCCATCGGCAGAGTAATAGGTTTTATATGTCGCCGCAACGCTTCCCTGGCGCGATTTTCTTACGACCTTCTGTTCCCCCGGGGAAAGCGACGGATCCTCCATCACCTCTGTGCCGAGATTATCAAGCGTTTTAAGCTTGCATGACGATATGCCTATCGTCACCCCATCCTTGAGCGGCCTCCCGTATAATCTAACGGTTACCTTCTTCTGTTGGCTGTCCGCTTCCGCTATTATAAAAAGCCTTGCGCCGCTTGTGTTTTCAAAGCGCAGATCCGGCCCGCCTGTGCTTATGGTGGCGTCCCTGCCTATGTCAACATAGCCAAGCGGCCAGGAATGGTGATGCCTTTCAACTATATGCATGTCAGCCATGAGCAGCGCGTTATAAAGCGTTGTGCTTACCTGACAGACTCCGCCGCCATATTCCTGAACATATGCGCCGTCCTTTATTCCGGCGGCCACCTTCCAGCCATTTTCTTCATTTCTCGGCCCAAGCGCAGCGTTTATGGAATATATGTCGCCAGGCTCGACGACGCCATTGTTAACAAGCCCCGCCGCTTTAACTATGTTGAACACGCGATTGGGCTTGCCATAAACGCTGCCCTTGAATTCCGTCGTAAATTCGGCTATCAGCTGGGTGTCGTTTTTTGCCTGCTCAACGGTGTATTGTGCGCTTATAAGCTTTGTAGGCGCATCTATGCTTGCGCTTGCGCATGCGGGTACAAGCTCCGCTATTCTGCTCGCAAGCGTCTTAGTGTCGACCTCATAGCCCATCTCATCTGCTCTTATCGCAAGGCTTCCGTCCGGCGCAAGCTTAACCTCGGCCTCCACAGGAGCCTTTTTAAGCCTGTTTGCGGCGTCCCATATTCCCTTTTCTATGCTGCTCAGCTTGGCGGAAGGCGTTGTTGCAAGTTCCCTTTCGGCTGATGCGAATATGCTCCTTTTAGGCAGGTTTGCCGCCTGCAGAAGCACATCGTCAGTATTGAAGCTTACTCCGAGTTCGCTGGCATAAACCGTTTCGGCTTTGCCGGAAAGCTTTATATCATACCTTATGCTCTTCGCCCTTAGTTGGTTGTTTTCGTTTATAAGTCTGCGCGCCCTTGTAAGCTCCATGTTGGATACGTCTATGCCGTCTATCCTTATACCGTCCTCAAGCGTTTTGCCGGCACGCACGGCCTCTTCAAACGAGGCATATTGCTCGTTGGCACACCCGCACAGCGCAGCAAGCGCAAATAATGCAATAATAAAAGGCCATATCCGTTTCATACTATCTCCTGAATAAAAGATGTTTTCGGCATCCGCCGCTGCGTTTAGTATGCGCAGCATATCGGCGTTCAAGACAAGGAAATATAAGCCGGCCGCTGTTTTGCAGAAGCAAAAAACAATAATGCGCGCCGAAATTAGCGTTTTTTGACGCTTGCAAAGCTTTGCAATATAAGCTAAAATTAAAAAGCAGGAGGATAGCTTTACTATGCAATTTGATCCTAACGATAAACAGTCGCTTACAGCAAGAGTATACGAACACATCAGAGAGGATATAATTGAAGGCCGCTATGCCAACGGCGCATACCTTGTGGAAACCAAGCTTGCGGAGGAGCTTGACGTCAGCCGCACGCCTATAAGGGAAGCGCTTAAGCAGCTTGAGCTTGAAGATTTGGTAGTCAGCATGCCCAACAGAGGAGTTATGGTGCAGGGCATGAGCAGCCAGGATATAGACGATATTTTCACCGTAAGGCATCTGCTTGAAGGTCAGGCGGCATATTGGGCGGCCGAAAGAATAGATGCAGGCAACCTTGCAAGGCTTACTGAAATAATCGAGCTTATGGAAATGTACACCCGCAAGAACGACGTTGCGAACCTTGCAAGGCTTGATACCGAGTTTCACGAGGTCATATTTTCTGCGTCGAACAGCCGCATACTAAGGCATATACTTACCTCTTTGCATCGCAATACACGTCAGGTGCGCGTAAACTCGCTCAGCACGCCGGATAGGCCCACACATTCCTTGAGCGAACACAGGGTAATATTCGAAGCTATAGAGCATCACGATCCCGTTGCCGCGAAGGACGCTATGGAGATACACGTTATAAATGCAAGGAAGCGCCGCTGCGCAGGCACTGCAGACAACAAGGAATAACACAGGCATGCTTTGGCGCGGAGTTTTCCGCGCTTTTGTATAAATCTTATTTATAAGCGTTAAGGAGCGGGCGGCATGAACAGCAGCATAGCACCCAAGGGCGAAGCATACCCTTTCGGCGGGCCAGGAAGCTTTATTTTAGGCAATACCGTAAGCATGGCAGATCAGCTTATCAGCCGCTATGGTTCAAGGGTGGACCTTATATACCTTGATCCTCCGTTTGGCACGGGTGACGGTTTTTCAGTAAAAATCCAGGGCTCAAAGGAAAAGCTCAAAATCCCCGCATATAACGATAATCTTGACAACGCAAGCTATCTTGCCATGATGCGCAGCGTGCTTACGCTATGTCATGAGCTGCTTAAGGATACAGGCTCCATATATCTTCACATAGATTACCGCATGTCCGCAAAGCTGAGGCTTATAATGGACGATATATTCGGCGAATCCTGCTTCCAGAACGAGATAATCTGGGCATACAAAAGCGGCGGCAGGTCGCTTAAGCACTTTTCAAGGAAGCATGACACCATATTGTTCTATAGAAAATCGGCAAAGGCATACTTCAATATGGCGGCCGTCGGCATGCCAAGGGGGCCTATGAAGCGCAACAACATGAAGCGAACCGTTGATGAAAACGGAAGGCTGTGTTTTTCTATACGCTCAGGCGGCAAAACATATACTTATTATGAGGATACGCCGATATATCCAACAGACGTGTGGTGCGATATAGAGCATATGCATCAGCGCGACCCGGAGCGCACGGGCTATGCTACCCAGAAGCCGGAAGCGCTGCTCAAGCGCATAATACTTGCATCGTCGCCCGAAGGCGGGCTTGTTGCGGACCTTTTTTGCGGCAGCGGCACAACGGCAGCCGTAGCGTCCAAGCTTGGCAGACGCTTCGTAACGGTGGACGCTTCTGCGGCATCGCTTGGCGTTGTCAGGAAAAGACTGCTTTCCGCCGGACGTGACGCTTCGCTTCTAAAGGAAAGCGACGAGCTTATGCTTGAATACCCAACCCTGCCGCCCTGCGGCATAGAGGCTGAGATATCCTCCGCACGCGATGCTTTCGGCGTGCGCGTTGAGCTTAATTCCTTCACAAGCAAATATGGGCTGTCCTGCATGGCGCTCGGCTCTGTTGACGGGCAAAACATATTCAGGCCGTCCGCCTATACCCTCTTCCCCGCCGTTGGCTCAAAGCTCAGCGACCCGAGCCTTAAATCCGACACCGTGCAGCTATGCGACCATTCCGGAGCTATGAGGTTCTATAAGCTTTAAGTCATCGGCCTTGCTCTTTAATATGAGCAAGGCTGAGAGTGTCGAAAAAGTGGCTATTCGCCACTTTTTCGAGTTTTTACGGGTTTTGCCTCTCGCTCACGCTCCCGGGCGGCAAAACCCGAAAGGCATGAAACCTGAAGGTTTTCATACGTTCTGACGTGCATGCCGTCAGAGCCGGAATTAGCTTAAGGGGCAGCCGCCCCTTAACAACCCCATAGTTTTTTGACAGGCTGTGGGCAGCTTAGGCTGCTCTTTTTTTATGTCATCACTCATATCAATTCTATTTGCTTTATGGTTTTTTGTTTTTATGTAATAATAAATAGATTCATTGCATTTTATACAATAAATAAAAAAGAGTGTTTTGCCACTCTTTTTTGCCCGGGTTATCCCCAGTCACAATCATGCCCAGTTGTGTGTTGCTATTATATAGTACCGTCCTCGTTTTGTAAATACCGTATTTGATAAAGTCCCGCGTTTTTTGTTATCACCTTAATGGCGACATAATGTTCAGCCGTTTAGTTTTGTTGAGGCAGGCATTGTAGGGTTATATCATTCAAGGTTTTTCAGGCCGTCAAACAGCTCGTTAAAGCTTTTTTCCTTTGCGCATCTGCCGAAGGAAAGCTCCCTGTTTTCACCTGCATCAAGCAGAAAGCACTTCGTAAGCTCCTCAACAGTCTGTTCAAGCGCGGTAAAAAACTGATTATAGGCAAAATCCTGCGCTTTTGACCCTTCCTCAAAGCTTGCAAGTATAAGGCTTTCGGTCACCTGGTCGAGAGGATACATTTTAAGGTGGAACAGCTCATGCGCTATCACTTCCTCAATATTCTCCTGCTTCGGGTTCGCAGCGTTTATAAGCACTATGGCCTTTTTGTCGGTGCAGTCTATTTTTATGTCGCCCGTCTTTCGCCAATCAGGATCTGCAACAAGCTCCAGCTTAACGTCCCACGCTGGCGTTATCCTGAGTTTACTGCTCCAGCGTTCAAGTATCGGCATAATCTCGGCATGTGTAAGCATAGCATGCTCCTTTCAAATATAAATAAATGCCATCGCTTGGCATAGCCATTTTAGCATGCCATAGCCCCATTAAGCAACATGCCGCCCCTCTCTGTAAGCCCGTGCGCCGCATAAATTTTAAGCCGCTATGTTCAAGCAATGGCATTTCTGGTATAATAGCCATAGGCACATAGAAGGAGAAAAAGATGATCAAACACGTTGTATGTCACAAGTATAAGGACAAGGCGGAGGCTGAAAAGATAGCGCCTATGCTCAATTCCCTTATGGGCGTTGTACCGTCGCTTAGGAGCATGGAAACAGGCATTGATTTCATGGATTCAAAAAGGGCGTACCATCTGGTGCTTATAGCCACATTTGACGATAGAGCCGGTCTTGACGCATATGCCGTAGATCCGGCCCACATGAAGGTGAAGGAATACATACACAGCGTGCTTGAATCCTCCGTTTCGGTGGATTTTGAGTATTGATATGGGCAGGTTCAAGGCCGTAACCCCTTTTGAGCCAAAGGGCGACCAACCGGAGGCTATAGAGAAGCTTTCCAACGGTGTGCTCAACGGCGACAGGCTTCAGGTATTAAAAGGGGTCACAGGCAGCGGCAAAACATTCACAATGGCAAAGGTGATAGAGCGCGTGCAGAAGCCTACGCTCGTTATCGCCCACAACAAAACGCTTGCAGCCCAGCTGTGCGGAGAGTTTAAGGAGTTCTTTCCGGACAGCGCCGTTGAGTATTTTGTTTCTTATTATGATTATTACCAGCCGGAAGCTTATATAGCTTCCTCGGATACCTATATTGAAAAGGTAGCTACCGTAAACGATGAAATAGACAAGCTCAGGCTCAGCGCCACATCTGCGCTCAATGAACGCAGCGATGTTATAATAGTGGCGTCCGTTTCCTGCATATACGCGCTGGGCGATCCGGAGGAGTACCTTAAGCTTTCCGTATCGCTCAGGGAGGGCATGCAGATGGAAAGGAACGAGCTGTTGAAAAGGCTCGTCGATATACAGTATCAGCGCAGCGAATTTGACTTCGGCAGGGGCGACTTCAGGGTAAAGGGAGACATTGTTGACATAATGCCCGCCAACTGGAGCGAAAAGGCATTAAGAATAAGCTTTTTTGGCGACGAGATAGAAAGGATAAGCGAGATAAACGCGCTTACCGGCCAGGTGATAACCGATAGAAGCCACGTTGCCATATTTCCGGCCACGCACTATGTTGCGGGGCGGGACAAGCTTGAAGCCTGCATAGGCGAAATAGAGAGCGACATGCACAAGCGCGTTGCCGAGTTCAAAAGCGAGGATAAGCTGCTTGAAGCGCAGCGCATTGCCCAGCGCACGGAATACGACATCGAAATGATGCGCGAGATAGGCTATTGTCAGGGCATAGAGAACTATTCCCGCTATTTTGACGGCAGGAAGCCCGGGCAGCCGCCCTTTACGCTGCTTGATTATTTTCCGGATGACTTTCTTATGTTCATAGATGAAAGCCATGTAACGCTCCCGCAGATAAGGGGCATGTACGCGGGCGACTATTCGCGCAAAAAGGAGCTTGTGGAATACGGCTTCAGGCTGCCCGCAGCGTTTGACAACAGGCCGCTGAGATATGAGGAGTTTGAGAAGCGCATAAACCAGCTTATATGCGTATCCGCAACGCCCGGGGAATACGAGCTTGAAAGAAGCGAGCAAACGGTCGAGCAGATAATCAGGCCGACAGGGCTTCTCGATCCGGAAATAACCGTAAGACCCGTCGAAGGGCAGATAGACGACCTGCTAAGCGAGGTGCGTTTGACAGCGCAAAAGGGCTACAGGACGCTCGCTACCACGCTCACAAAGCGCATGGCGGAAACGCTTACGGAGTATCTTGACTCTATGGGCGTGCGCGTAAGATACATGCACAGCGATATTGAAACGATAGAGCGCATGCAGATAATCCGCGACCTAAGGCTGGGCGAGTTCGACGTGCTTGTAGGCATAAACCTTTTAAGGGAGGGCCTTGATATTCCGGAGGTCGGCCTTGTGGCTATACTGGACGCCGACAAGGAGGGCTTTTTAAGGAGCGCGACAAGCCTTATACAAACCGTTGGCCGCGCCGCAAGAAATGTGGACGGGCGGGTAATAATGTATGCTGACGAGATCACCGATTCCATGCGCGCCGCGATAGACGAAACCAATTACAGGCGCGAAAAGCAGATGGCCTTCAACAAGGCGCACGGCATAGTGCCGCAAAGCATAAGGAAGGACGTCCGCAATGTGCTTGAAATATCGCATAAGAACAGAGAGGCGCGTGAAGGGCTTTCAAAAGAGGCTTTGGTGGAGCGCAAGGCGATATTGCAGCAGCAGATGCGCCAGGCGGCGGCGGAGCTTGATTTTGAAACCGCGGCTAAGCTCAGGGACGAGCTGTTTGATTTGACCGGAGAAAACACGGCGGTCGCCAAGCCCGCCCCGGGAACCGTCGGCAGCGCCAAGCGCAGCCGCGGCAGGGGCCGCAAATCGCCAAAACGCAAATAATTTAAGTATTATAGGGTAACATATGAAAAATGAAATTGTGATACGCGGAGCAAGGGAGCATAACCTGAAAAACGTAAGCCTTACCCTTCCCCGCGATAAAATGATAGTATTTACCGGACTTTCAGGTTCCGGCAAGTCGTCCTTGGCATTTGATACGATATATGCCGAAGGGCAGCGCCGCTATGTTGAATCGCTTTCATCATATGCGAGGCAGTTTTTAGGGCAGATGGAAAAGCCCGACGTCGAGCTGATAGAGGGCCTCTCCCCCGCCATTTCTATAGACCAGAAAAGCACCAGCAATAACCCGCGTTCTACCGTAGGCACAGTCACGGAGATACACGATTATCTAAGGCTGCTCTATGCGCGCATAGGCATACCGCACTGCCCAAAGTGCGGCAGGGTTATAGAGCGGCAAACGGTTGACCAGGTCGTAGAGCAGATAATGGCGCTTGGCGAAGGCGCAAGGGTTCAGATAATCGCGCCCGCGGTAAGGGGCAGAAAAGGCGAACATGCTAAGCTTCTCGCCCAGATACAGAAGGACGGCTATGTTAGGGTAAAGGTCGACGGCACGGTTTACGACATAGCGGACGTGCCTGTGTTGGATAAAAAGCTGAAGCACACCATTGACGTTATAGTTGATAGGATAATCGTGCGCAAAGGCTCGGAAGGCAGGCTTGCCGATTCGCTTGAGACGGCTTTTTCCTTCGGCGCGGGCCTGGCCAAGGTGGAGCACAACGGCGAGGAACAGCTATTCAGCGAAAACTATGCCTGCCCCGAGTGCGGCATAAGCATTGAAGAGCTTACACCGAGAATGTTCAGCTTCAACAATCCATACGGCGCATGCCCCACCTGCTCCGGGCTGGGCTCTCTTATGAAAATAGATCCGGCCCTGATAGTGCCAAACGAGGAGCTTTCGCTTAAAAAAGGCGCCATAAACGCTACCGGCTGGCAAAGCTCCAACGCTTCTTCAATAGCCGGCATGTATCTTGCCGCTTTGGGAGAAAAATACGGGTTCAGCCTTGACACCCCGTTTAAGGAGCTTTCCGCCGAGGCAAAAAAGGTCATTCTTTACGGCACAGGCTCAGAACGCATACACGTTGAATATCATAAGGAGTTTGGCGAAGGCAGCTACGATTCCCCCTTTGAAGGCGTTATACCCAATCTTGAAAGGCGATACAGGGAAACGCAGTCTGACTTCATGAAGCGCGAGATAGAGGAATACATGGCCAACATCCCCTGCCCCGACTGCAACGGCAAAAGGCTGAAAAAGGAAAGCCTTTCCGTCACCGTAGGCGGCATGAATATAGCGGAGATCAGCGATATGACCGTAAGGCATGCAAGGGAGAAGCTCGGCTCGCTCAAGCTCACGCAAACGGAGGAGCTTATTGCAAGGCAGATACTTAAGGAGATTGATTCAAGGCTGGGCTTCCTTATAAGCGTTGGGCTTGATTATCTTACGCTTTCAAGAATGGCCGGTACGCTTTCAGGCGGGGAAGCGCAGCGCATACGGCTTGCCACGCAGATAGGCTCGAGCCTGGTCGGCGTATTGTATATACTTGATGAGCCGAGCATTGGCCTGCACCAAAGGGACAACGCAAGGCTTATAGACACATTAAAGGGCATGCGCGACCTTGGCAACACGCTTATAGTTGTCGAGCATGACGAGGAGACCATGCTTAACGCCGATTACATAGTTGATATAGGCCCAGGCCCCGGCGAACACGGCGGCGAGGTGGTCTTTGCCGGAACGCCCGAGGAGATACTTAAGGACGAAAACTCGATAACCGGCAAGTATCTTTCCGGAAGAGAATATATACCGATACCCAAGCACAGGCGGCCTGTCGGCGAAAGCTGGCTCAGCATACGCGGCGCAAGGGCGAACAATCTTAAGAACGTAAACGCCGATATACCAATAGGCGTGTTCACATGCGTTACCGGCGTTTCCGGCAGCGGAAAATCAAGCCTTGTTAACGAGGTCATGAAAAAGGCTCTGCTGCGCGACCTTAACAGGGCGCGCACAAAGCCGGGCGAACACGACGCCATTTTGGGAATTGAAAAGCTCGATAAAATAATAGACATAGACCAATCCCCAATAGGGCGCACGCCAAGGAGCAATCCGGCCACATATACAGGGCTTTTTGACCTTGTCAGGGACGTTTTTGCCCAGACTCCGGACGCTAAGATGCGCGGCTACACAAACGGCAGGTTCAGCTTTAACGTGAAAGGCGGCCGGTGTGAGGCCTGTCATGGCGACGGCATACTCAAAATAGAAATGCACTTTTTGCCCGATATATATGTCCCCTGCGAGGTGTGCGGCGGCAAGCGCTACAACAGGGAAACGCTCGAGGTAAGGTATAAGGGCAAAACGATAGCCGACGTGCTCGATATGACAGTTGAGGAAGCGCTGCATTTCTTCGCGCCGCTGTCGAAGCTTGCAAAAAAGCTTCAAACGCTATATGATGTGGGTTTAGGATATATAAGGCTCGGCCAGCCTTCAACAACGCTTTCAGGCGGCGAGGCGCAGCGCGTAAAGCTCGCCACCGAGCTTGCAAGGAAGGATACCGGCAGGACGATATATGTACTTGACGAGCCTACCACCGGACTGCATACGGACGATGTTAAGCGGCTTTTGAGCATATTGCAGCGGCTTTGCAATGGCGGCAGCACGGTAGTAGTTATAGAGCATAACCTTGACGTTATAAAGGCTGCGGACTATATAATCGACCTTGGCCCCGAGGGCGGCGACATGGGCGGCACGATAGTATGCTGCGGCACGCCCGAACAGGTAGCCGAAAACGGGAAAAGCTATACCGGAAAATATCTTAAGCCCGTGCTCGACAAGGGCATACGGGAGTAAAAAATACTTATTCAGCGGAGGGCCTGCTATGGACGGAGGCATGACAAAATGGTACAAGGCTGCTGAAAAGCGCTATTCCGTAAGAAGATACTCTCAGGAGCCATCTTTGGAGGATATGCTTTCTCTTGAAAGCACTGCGGCTGCGCTTAGCGTACGAGGTGTGCGCATAGCAGTAGGAGTTGAGCAGAAGGTTTTTTCCGGCTTAAAGGGTTCAAGGATAAAAGGCAGCAGCGCCTTTGCCGCGTTCATAACAAAAAATGGCGACGAGGTATCGCTCGGCTATCTTGGCGAGGCGTTTGTGCTTGAATGCACGGCACTCGGTCTGGGCACATGCTGGCTCGGCGCAAACTTCAACAGGTCTGCCGTAAACGACGCCATAGGCCTGAAAAAGAATGAAAAGGTAATATGCGTAACGCCTATAGGCATAGCCGCCGAGCCTTTTATCAGAAGGAAGCGCAAGGGCGTTGAGGAGCTTACCTGGCTTGAGGACGACGAATTTGAAAAGCTTCCTGCATGGCAAAGGAGCGCCATACAGTGCGCTATAATCGCCCCGAGCGCCATAGGCCGCCAGCCGTATGAGTTCATAAGCGAAAACGGCGGCATCACCATGGTCAACGGCGGCCGCAATTTTGGCTTTGGCGATGTTGACCGTGGCATAGCCATGCTGCATATAGAGCTTGGCGCCGCCAACGAGGGCGTACACGGCACATGGCATAAGCACAAGGGTGATACCCGCTTTGTTCCCGAGGAAAATATTATGGACTGAGGCATTGCGCGCAAGCAATAATCAAGCTATAATAAAAAACGGAGATCGTCAAATCTTCATAGGTTTAGGTTGGAGGAAGGTATGAGCTTCAAAAGAGTATCGGAGGCTGTTATCAGGCGAATACCTCGCTATTACAGGCATCTTGTCATGCTTGAATCGCAGGGGGTCGAGCGAATAAGCAGCGAAAGGCTTGCAAAGCAGATGAATCTTAACGCTTCTCAGGTGAGGCAGGATTTCAACTGTTTTGGCGGCTTTGGCCAGCAGGGATACGGCTACAATGTATCCACGCTTATTTCTGAGATCAAAAAGATAATGGCCATAGACCGCAAGCACAGCATCATAATAGTCGGCGCCGGCAATATAGGCCACGCGCTTACTAACTTCCCCGGCTTTAACGAATCCGGCTTTGAGGTCAAGGCGCTTTTTGATATCAATAAAGAGCTTATCGGCTCCAGCGTAAACGGCCGCCCCGTGCTGGACATTAAGGATATGGACGAATATATCAGGCAGAACTCCATTGACATTGGCGTTATCGCGGCAAGGCGCACCGCTGCTCAGGAGATTGCGGACAGGATGTGCGCCGCCGGGATAAGGGGCATATGGAACTTTGTACCAGTTGACCTTACAACGTCAGTACCTATAGAGAATGTACACCTGAGCGAAAGCTTGAGCACATTGTCTTATAAAATAGAGCATGGTATGCTCGACTGAGCTTTATATAAAACCAGCAAATAATAACTAATAGTTTAGGAGGTAAAAAGAATGAAATACCGTTGCAGCGTTTGTGGTTATATCCATGAAGGAAACCAGCCGCCCGAGTTTTGCCCCCAGTGCAAAGCTCCTGCTTCAAAGTTTGTTCCCGTTGAGGAAAACAAGCTTGATTGGGCTGCCGAGCATGTTGTCGGCGTAGCCAAGGGCGTTGATCCTGAAATAATTGAAGGTCTGCGCGCCAACTTTAACGGCGAATGTACCGAAGTCGGCATGTATCTTGCCATGGCCAGGGTCGCCCATCGTGAAGGCTATCCCGAGATCGGTCTTTATTGGGAAAAGGCTGCATATGAAGAAGCCGAGCATGCTGCCAAGTTTGCCGAGCTTCTTGGCGAAGTAGTCACGGACAGCACCAGGAAAAACCTTGAAATGCGCGTAGCGGCTGAAAACGGCGCTACTCTCGGCAAGACCGAGCTTGCTAAAAAGGCCAAGGCGCTCAATCTTGACGCCATACATGACACCGTGCACGAGATGGCCCGCGACGAGGCCCGGCACGGCAAGGCCTTTGAAGGCCTGCTGAAGCGTTACTTCGGTGAATAATAAAAAGGAGTAAAGCACAATGACTAAGTACAAATGCCCCTGCGGCTATGAATACGATCCTGCCGTCGGTGATCCCGATAACGGCATTGCTCCCGGAACTGCCTGGGAAGATCTGCCCGAAGATTGGGTATGCCCCATCTGCGGCCTGAGCAAAGACGCTTTTGTCGAGGCGTAAAGCTTGGATTATATGTGCAAGGCCTCAAAAAAGCGCAAAAGGCGTTAACAAATCCTCTTCTATCATTAAATGACGCTTGCAGCATTAAGCGCGATATGTGCCGATGCGAGGCTCGCCACGGCAAGGCCTTCAAAGGCCTGCTGAAGAGATACTTCAAGTGATTTAGCACATCTGAAGGGGGCAAGCTATTGCCCCCTTTCAGAGTGTCGAAAAAGTGGCTATTCGCCACTTTTTCGAGTTTTCACAGGTTTTGCCTCTCGTATTAGCTCCCGGGCGGCAAAACCCGCAAGGTATGAAAGCCTGAAGGTTTTCATCCGTTCTGACGTGCATACCGTCAGAGCCGGAATAAAGCTTAAGGGGCAGCCGCCCCTTAACAACCCCAAGGTTTATCGATAGGCTGATTTATTATAATATGCCGTTTTGGGTTATTTTTATAAAATAGGTATTCCATTTTTGCACATGTGGTTATATAATGCTATATAATAATATATGATCTATTATCTGTTTGAGGACGGTATGCTAAAGCTTTATCATATAAGCTCAAGCTGTACATGGCCCTGTTGCGGGGCGAAGTGTTGTCGGCTCATCTGTAGGCCGAACAGCGCCGCTGCGGGCTGCCATGATCCTCTATATAAAAGCAGATAATCAAAGAGGGAACACAGCAGCGCAAGAATAGCGGCGGTACTTAAGCAAAGATATTGACTGCTGCCTTTTGCTCGGATATAATAGACGAGGTGCGCGGCTGTGGTGGAACGGCATACACAGCGGACTTAAAATCCGCCGGCGAAAGCTTGCGAGTTCAAATCTCGCCAGCCGCACCATAAGCCTACAAAGCAGCAGAAATGCTGCTTTTTTGCGTATAATAAGCATTTTATTCTTGAAGGGAGATATATACAATGTCAAAGATCTACACATCGGTTTCCCAGTTGATAGGCAACACACCGCTTGTTGAGCTTACCAACATCGAGCGCGAGCTTGAGCTTAAGGCAAAGCTTATAGCAAAAGTGGAGCTTTTCAACCCCGCAGGCTCGGTAAAGGATCGCGTTGCAATGGCGATGATACTTGACGCCGAAGAAAAGGGCAAGCTAAAAAACAGCACCGTAATAATTGAGCCTACCTCCGGCAATACGGGAATAGGCATAGCAGCCGTTGCTGCAGCGCGCGGCTATCGCGTAATAATAGTTATGCCGGACAGCATGTCAATCGAGCGCAGGCAGCTTATGAAGGCATACGGCGCGGAGCTTGTGCTCAGCCCTGGCGCAGAGGGCATGCCTGGCGCCATAGAAGCGGCAAACAAGCTTGCCGCTGAGATACCTGACAGCTTTGTCGCGGGCCAGTTTGTTAACCCTGCCAATGTCAAAGCGCACTACACCACCACCGGCCCCGAAATCTATGCCGATACAGACGGAGCTGTGGACATATTCGTAGCCGGTGTCGGCACAGGCGGCACAATAACGGGCGTTGGCAAATACCTTAAGGAAAAAAAGCCTTCCGTAAAAATAGTTGCCGTTGAGCCGAAAGGCTCGCCAGTGCTTTCAAAGGGCAAAAAGGGAAAGCATGGCATACAGGGCATAGGCGCGGGCTTCGTGCCTGAAATACTGGATACCGGCATATATGACGAAGTAATCGCCGTGAGCGATGACGACTCATTCAGAATGGGCAGGCTTATCGGCGCAAAGGAGGGCCTTCTTGTGGGCATATCCTCCGGAGCGGCTCTTTATGCTGCAAGCGAGCTTGCAAAGCGTGATGAAAACGCCGGCAAGACGATAGTTGCGCTACTGCCCGACACCGGAGATAGGTATCTATCCACAAAGCTCTTTTCCGATGAGGAGTAATGAAGTCCAATGCTAAATACCGGAAGAACATATGTTAACCTGAAAAGCGACATGGCGGAGTTTATAGAGCTTGCCCGCTGTGTGCTTTACCCTAAGATATTTGCAAGAAGCACGGACGAATTCTGTACGCAGTCGACCACGTGCCGCGCACGCGCACTGCTTACCGATATGCTCGGCTGCGTATATGATAGTATTGCAGAATGTCAAAGCACCGTAAACAGGCTGTTTCTCAAATTCAGCGACATACGCGCTCTGCTTGAAACCGATATACAGGCCGCCTACGAGGGCGATCCTGCGGCGCGCAGCAAGGAGGAGATAATGCTTGCCTATCCCGCTTTTGAGGCCATAAGCACATTCAGGATGGCGCACGAGCTGTATCTTATGGGCGTACCGCTTTTGCCTCGCATGATGACGGAATATGCGCACTCTCTCACAGGCATAGACATTCACCCGGGCGCGACAATAGGCAGTCACTTTTTTATAGACCACGGCACCGGCGTTGTAATAGGCGAAACAACGGTAATAGGCGAACATGTTAAGCTATATCAGGGCGTAACGCTTGGCGCGCGCAGCTTTGAGGTAGGGCAAAACGGCGAGCTTGTAAAGGGCAACAAGCGCCACCCGAACATAGGCAACAACGTAGTGATATACGCAGGCGCAACTATACTTGGCGGCAACGTGTACATAGGCGATAACTGCGTGATAGGCGGCAACGTATGGCTCACACAGTCCGTTGAAGCCGGAAAGACAGTAGTGGCCGCCCACGCGCAGATAAACGTTGGCTAATTGAACATAGCGGAGCAAAACGAACCCGCTATGCTTAGGGCAGTATGTCGAAAAAACCAAATGACGTTAAGAGGCCGCAGCCTCCTTGAACTTTATTCCGGCTCTCACGGCATGCACGTCAGAACGGATGAAAACCATCGGGTTTTCATACTTTTTGGGGTTTGCCGCCCGGGAGCATAAGCGCGAGCCAAAACCCGTAGCTTTCGAAAAAGCGGCGCTCAGCCGCTTTTTCGACATTCCAAAAGGGACCGCCTGGGCAGTCCCTTTGCTTTTGCTTTTGTTTTAATCATACCTTGAAGTTAACGCTGGTGTCGCCCTGCTCGTCCTTTCCGAACTCGTAATCCTTGCCGGGAAGTATGGCGTTGAGTACTATGCCTACTATAGCGGCCACCGCAAGGCCCGAAAGGCTTATGGTGACTGAGCCTATGCTGAAGCTTATGGAGCCTATGCTATAGTTTATACCTATTGCAAGCACAAGTATCAGTGCTGCTATTATAACATTCCTTGACTTGGTAAAGTCTACCCTGTTCTCGACCACGTTGCGCACGCCTACCGCGGATATCATGCCGTACAGCACAAGGCTCACTCCGCCTATGGTTCCCGCGGGCATAGCGCTTATAAGCGCAGCAAACTTGGGCGAGAAGCTGAACAATATAGCTATTATGGCGGCAAGCCTTATCACGAACGGGTCATATACCTTGGAAAGCGCAAGCACGCCGGTGTTTTCGCCATATGTGGTGTTTGCCGGTGCGCCGAATACCGCTGCAAGGCTGGTGGCAAGGCCATCGCCAAGCAAGGTGCGGTGCAGGCCGGGATCCTTGATGTAGTTTACGCCGGTGGTCGAGGATATTGCGCACACATCGCCTATATGCTCAACCATGGTTGCAAGCGATATGGGCAGTATTGTTATTATTGAGGTTATCATCAGCGAAACATTGCCGTCCTCAAACGCTGCAAATATGGTGTTTTCCTTGGCTATTGGCAGGCCTATCCAAGCGGCATCATGTATTTTCTGCACGGCGGCAGGGTCAAGCTGACCGGTTATGGCAGCTATTGCATAGCTTACAACAACACCCATCAATATAGGTATTATCTTGATCATGCCCTTGCCCCATATATTGCAAGCTATAACTACAGCTATGGCTATAAGCGCGAGCCACCATGACGTTACGCAGTTGTTTATTGCCGAAGAAGAAAGCGTAAGCCCTATAGCAATGATTATCGGGCCGGTGACTATAGGCGGGAAGTAGCGCATTACCTTCTTGGGGCCAAAGGCCTTGAACAGGAGGCTAAGCACAACGTACATAAGCCCTGCGGCAAGCACGCCTATGCAGGCATATGGCAGCAGCTCGGGCTCGCGGTTAGGCGCTATGGCCCAATATCCTGCCAGGAAGGCAAAAGAAGAGCCGAGGAAGGCCGGCACCTTACGCTTAGTCAGGAAATGGAACAGCAGCGTTCCGGCTCCGGCGAATAAAAGCGTTGCGGATACGCTCAGCCCCGTAAGTGCAGGCACAAGCACCGTTGCGCCAAACATGGCGAACATGTGCTGAAAGCCAAGAACTATCGTCTTTGGCCAGCCAAGCTGAGCACGGGCATCAAATATGCCTTCGTTTTTCTGATTCATTGCGTTCTTTACCTCCTGCGTTGCATATTAATAAAAATGTATCGCATGGGCCCTTTGCCCACATCGAGCATAAAAAAAGACGGATACGAAATCCGTCAACAATAAAGGCTAAAGCAGATAAAATCGGTAGGTGTTTTGCTGCGCTTTTTCAATGAAGTATTGAGCATCGGCTTGTCCCCCCTTAATCTGCGTTTTTTTCTGCCGACTACTATACCATGTTAGCCGCACCTAATGCAAGCAGAAAATCATTTTTTTCGCAAGAATTTTTATCTGCCATCCGCTTGGTTTTCTTCGCTTTTGCCGGCGTCAAATATCAGCTTGGGCATGAAGCCAAGATGATCCGCCGAGCAAAGATGGTATTCAATACCGTTCCTCACTCCCTCAAACGCGTTCTGGCAGGCTTTGTTGTGAAGATGGGCATATATAAGCTTGTTTATCTTAAAGCTCTCCGCAAGCTCCGTAAAGCCGGACGGCTGACGCTTTTCATTAAACGGCGGAAAATGCAGCATCATTATGCGCACAGTATCCTCCGGCAGCCTGTTAAGGCTCATCTTGAGCCTGATAAGCTCGCGCTCATATATAGCCCTGTCGTCCTTCTCGCTGAATCCGCTTGAGCCTGGGCACGTCCAGCCGCGGCTTCCGCATATTGATATGCCGTTTATCGTAAAGCAATCGTTTTGTATTGCAAAGCAGCCCTTTGGCAGCGCGGCTCTCACCTTGCCGAGGGCGTTCCACCAATAATCATGGTTTCCCCTTAAAAGCAGCTTTGTTCCTGGCAGATCGCCTATAAAATCAAGATCTGCCCTCGCATCTTCAAGCCGCATCGCCCAGCTTATATCGCCCGGGATAAGCACAATATCGTCTTGGTCAACTGTTTCCTTCCATGTAGAAGCTATACGGTTTGGGTGATCCGCCCACAAGGGACCAAACACGTCCATCGGCTTATCGGAGCTTCCGCTAAGATGCAGATCTCCTATGGCGTATACCTTCATAAAACGGCATCACTTTCCGAGTGAACGCTCGGACCTTGGGTTTCTATCCTCCTCGTCCCCGTCTATCTCATCTTCTATATCGTCATCCATATCGTCGTCATCGTCTTCGCCGTTGGAAAGCTCCTTGTCTATCTCGTCAAGCTCGCTTTCCGGTATGTCGTTCTCGCTCGGCAGCGGCACCTCCATCTCGTCAAGCGCAACGCCGCCAAGCACAAGCTGGTCAGGGTCCGTTATGGGTTCGCTTACGCTTGACTGCATCTCCTGCCTTCTTGCCTCTCTAAGGCATATGGCGCACAGGTCGCTCCCCTTAACGGCAGGGTTTTCACCACATTCGGAGCAGATTACTATTGAATCATCCGCATCTGTATCCCCGCCCTTCATTTCGCGGCGGCACACGTTGCAGTATTTTTCATCTTCTTTTATATAGTTCAGTTCGCAGCGAGGGCATTTTCTCAAAGCCATTTAGCTACATCCTCCAAAGCTTTGTTTTTACTTCCACTATTATGCTTACCCTATATACTTATGTCAAGTACAACATGAAAAAAGTATGCCATTTTTAGGCATTATTCTCTTTTTGCCGATTATCGGCCAAAATAGCCCCTATTCTTAAAAGCAGCTCCTCCCTGCCATCCCCATTTTCGGCGCTATAGCACAACGCATATGGCGGCGCCCCGAGCAGCTTTGCGTTCGCATTAGCAGCCTGCTGTCTTTTTGAGCGCGCAAGTTTATCCGCTTTTGTAGCTACAAGCGTGTATGGCACACCGTAGTATATTATCCATTCAAGCATCTGCTTATCCGCAGCCGTAGGTTCATGCCTGATATCTATAAGCATGAATATGTGGCTCACATTGCCGCTTGAAAGATAGCTTTCCATAAGCTTGCCCCAGCTTTCCTGCTCCGTTTTTGATACCTTTGCATAGCCATAGCCTGGCAGATCCACAAGATAGAAGCTATCGTTTATCTTAAAGTAGTTTATAAGCCTTGTTTTGCCCGGGCTTGCGGATATACGCGCAAGCTTGGAGTTTCTGCAAAGCGAGTTTATAAGGCTGGATTTGCCCACGTTTGAGCGGCCTACCATAGCTATCTGCGGCCCGCCCTCGATAAATTTTCCGCCAAGGCCGACGCTTGTGTCGAACGCGGCCTTTTTTATATCAAATCTGTCCATATATCTCCTTAATGCATAGCTCCGGCTCTGTTCGGCTGGAGGGGCGGTATGTATGCGCTCTTCTGCTTTTTATCCGGCCCCTTTATATGTGCAAGCGCCAGCTTAAGCACCTCCATAGCGTCCGCCACGCATATTATTTCTATATGCTTCTTTACTTCCTCCGGCACCTCTTCAAGGTCCTTAAGATTGTCCTTGGGTATTATTGCCCGCTTTATTCCGGCCCTGTACGCAGCAAGCAGCTTTTCTCTCAGCCCGCCTATGGGCAGCACCCTGCCCCTCAGCGTTATCTCGCCCGTCATAGCCACGTCTCCCCTTACGGGTATATCGGTAAGCGCGCTGAACATAGCCGTCATTATCGTTATGCCCGCGCTTGGCCCGTCCTTTGGCACGGCTCCCTCCGGAACATGCAGGTGGATGTCCCTTTTGTCTATAGGCACGTCTATGCCGAATTCTTCCGCATGCGCCTTTATAAATGTAAGGGCCGCCTTTGCGCTTTCCTGCATAACGTCGCCAAGCTTGCCGGTTAGTATCACTTGGCCTGAGCCTGGGACTATCTGCACCTCGATTTGCAGCGTTTCGCCGCCAAAGCTGGTCCACGCAAGCCCGTTTGCAAGCCCTATCTCGTCCATTGCATCTATCTCGCCATGCGTAAACCTTGGCGCGCCAAGATAGCCCCTAAGCCTCGGCACGCTCACGCGCACCCTCGTCTTCCCTTCGCCTATGTCCATAGCGGCTTTGCGGCACACGGCGGCTATCTCGCGTTCAAGCTCCCTCACGCCGGCTTCCCTTGTGTAGCTCCTTATAAGCTCTGTCAAAGCCTCGTCCGTTACGCTTAAAAGGCTTTTTTTAAGCCCGTGCCGCTCCATCTGCTTGGGAATGAGATGCCGCTTGGCTATTTCAAGCTTCTCCGTTTCAAGATAGCCCGGCAGCTCAATAAGCTCCATTCTGTCAAGCAAGGGCTTTGGTATGGCATCCTTATCGTTGGCTGTTGTTATGAACATAACCTTTGAAAGGTCATATTCCAGCTCAAGAAAATGATCCCTGAAGGCGAAATTCTGCGCGCTGTCCAGCACCTCAAGCATGGCTGCGGCAGGATCGCCGCGCATGTCAGAGGTGAGCTTATCTATCTCGTCAAACAGCAGCAGCGGGTTCACGCTTCCGGCTTTGCGCATTGCCGCTATTACGCGGCCAGGCATTGCGCCTATATATGTGCGCCTGTGGCCGCGTATCTCAGCCTCGTCATGTATGCCGCCAAGACTCATGCGTACAAAATTCCTGCCAAGCGCCTTCGCTATGCTTGAAGCTATG
>SAMEA3663277__coassemble_215_pt1 | contig 19552 bp, 19 predicted proteins | sample SAMEA3663277__metabat2_low_PE_023 | metagenome-assembled genome bin SAMEA3663277 (sample SAMEA3663277) | pig gut metagenome | biome: pig gut; feature: pig-associated habitat; material: faeces | place: China | collected 2013
AAAGCTTAAGGGGCAGCCGCCCCTTAACAACCCCGGGGTTTATCGACAGGCTGAGGGCCGTAAGCGAAGGCTTGCAGCCCTGTTTATTTTTTATATGATTATTTAGCCTGATATCCGGAAAGATTAGCATTGTGCGCGGCTATGCTCAAAAACGCCGCGCTGCAAGGCGGTATAAAGGCGATATGCGTAGCAAAATACGGCGCGGCGCGCCAAAGGACATAAACGAAAAACGCGGCGGGACAAGGCTTAAGCTTGCGCTGCTCAGCTGCGCCGCGGCTTTGTCCATAATGATTTGCTTTATTATAATATCGGGCGACTATCTGCTGATAAGGCTGTATAAGGAGCAGCGAAAAACTGCCGAAGCGCTGCTCGGCCAGACGCCTGTTCCTGTTATAAGCCCCATATTGCAGCCGGAGCCCATAGAATCAGCCGAACCGGCAGCGCCGGACAACGGCACAACGGCTAAGCCTGAGCCTGCAAGGCCGTACATTGAAGGCGATATACAGGGCGTAGATTTCCCGGATTATGATACGGGCGAAGGCGCGGATTTCAGCTACCAAAGCGATGAGGTCAGGATAGCCGTAAAAAAGCATAAGCGCGCAGGGGCGGTGTATTATACTGCGGATATATGGATACGCAATATATACAGCTTCAAAACGGCATATGTAAAAGGGGAAAACGCCAAGGCCGAAAAAATAGCGCGCACGAACAAGGCCATTTTGGCCGTAAACGGCGACTGGGCGCCCAGCGGCCTTATACGCAACGGCAAGCTTCTGGGCAGGGCGCCGGACAACAAAAACGCAAACTATTCGGGCATGACGGAATATGAAAAATACTCCGATTCGGTATGCGCGCTGTACTATGACGGCACGATGAGGCTTATAAAATTCGGCGACTTTGACGCATATGATAAAAGCATCTGGCAGGCATGGAAGTTCGGGCCGGCATTTGTTATGGACTCCAAGCCGCTCGAGGGCGTAAAAAAGCACAGCCGGAACCCGCGCACCATGCTGTGCTATTATGAAAAGGGGCATTACGGCCTTGTTGTAATAGACGGCAGGCAAAAGGGCTATTCCACAGGCATGAACTTTTTGGAGATGCAGAAGCTTGCGCTTGAGCTCAATGCGGATATAGCTTACAACCTTGACGGCGGCGGCAGCAGCATGATGGTATACGATAATAAGACCATATCAAGCCCTTCCGGAAAGGGAAAGGCGCGAAGACTCAGGGATATGCTGATAATAAGCGAATACTCTGGGGGAGACAGCCCCAAATGAGCAATAACAGAGAAAAGCTGATAAAGGCGCTTATAGGCGTTATAATAAGCTTCAGCGCGCTGTCCGTGCTGGGGATAATATCGGCGGCGCTGCTGATACCTAATATACAGGGCCTGGACGCGCTGATAAAAAAGCCGGAAGCGGCAAAAACAGAAAATGCGGATACGGATAAGCCTGAGCAGACCAATGACGGCGGCGCGGGCAAGGAGGATATCAGCATATCCGGAATATATACGGACGAGATGATAGAGCAATACACAACGGGCGTGCTTATAACCGTGCAGAACAGGCCCGTTTCCGAGAACGCTTCATTAGACATGGCGTATATAATCTCATTTGACGATATGGCGCAAAGGCTGAGCGTGATAACGCTGAGCGAGAACCTGCTTCTATCGGGCAGGAGCATAGCCGCGATATACAAGCAGGACGGCATAGCAAAGCTTCTTGCAAGCATAAACAAGAGCTTTCGCCTTAACATAAAATACTATGTATGCGCCGACACGGCCCTTCTGGCGATGATAATAGACAAGCAGGGCGGCGTGGAAACAACGCCGGATAAACAGGAAGCCGAATATATGAGCAAGGCCATGAACAAGACGATAGAAGCAAAAACTGCCAAGCTTACGGGTATGGAAAGCATGGTATATGCGCTTGATCCGATAAGCGGCGAATATCCCATATCCATGCTTAAAAGAAGGGCGGGGCTTGTTAAAAGCGCCGTATTGAACATGAGAAAGAGCATAAGCAAGAAAACGGCAATAGCCTTCTTAAGCATGGTGATGACAAGCGCAAAAACGAATATGGATATATCCGCGCTCAGCGATATCGGCTACGCCGTGCTTAAGGCCGACGAGATGGAGTATAAAAGCATACTCATGCCGGCAGGGGCCGAAGCAACGGTCAACGCCGATATGACCATCAGCATAGATGCGGAAAAAGCCGCCGTGCTTATAAACCAAAGCCTGTATGCCGCAAACGGAGAATAGGGCGTCATGCTCGTTGCGGCAACGGCGCCGCCGTGACGCCGCACTATAACAAAACAGCCTTGAGGATTCAAGGAGGTTAGATGCAGATCGGGACTGCCGGAGGCTGCTCCGATTGTTTTTGTTTTGCTCATGCTGCGTGTCTGCTTGGCAGAGAATACCGTGTACGGCGGCAACAACCCTCCATCATTCCGGTAGAGCTTTGCCATATATGCCGTTCGTTTTTGCGCACCGCAAGATGAAATTGGCTAATACGGCATAATATAATCTCTAAACGCCGTGCGCACATCTTTTACCCTTCTTGTACTCACAGGCACCTGTATGCCACTCCTGAGATAAAAGGTCATATTAACGGTATCCAGCTTTGAGGCATAGTCCATATTGACTATAAAACTCTTATGGCAATGCATAAAGCGCGCGTCAAGCGAAGGCTTTATGCTTTCAAGCTTATATTGAAAGGTTTCGCTCGATGTGGGCGTATATACGGTTATCATGCGGCCGTTGCTTTCCATATACATTATGTCGTCAAGGAGTATTCCACAGACAATACCGCCCTTTGTTAGCAGAACGCGCGGCCTATGCCTGAATACTATGTTTTCACGCGCAAGCATTATCGCGTTTGCAAAAGAATCCCTATCTATAGGGAGCGGAAGGAAGGCTATATGTCTCACGGCGTAAGCGTCAAATACAAACTCCTTAAATTTGGAGGCGAAAATTATTTGTATCTCCGGCAGTTTCTGCTGCATCATGCGCATAAGTTTTATCCCGTTATATTCACCCAACGCAACATCGGTTATGAGTATATTCAGATCATAACCGCGCTTGTCTATATAATTTATAAATGCGTTAACGTTACAGAAGGCGGCTATTCTAACAGGTTCATCTTCGATGATACTGTTTATAAGCTCGCCTATGTATTCGTTTTGTTCGCTATCCGCCCCGCATATGGCAATATTCAGCATAGCTCACCATCCGTTATCGCGTCTTAATTATTCTACGCTTATATAACAGAATCATTATAAAAACCTGTTGTTTTGAGCGGAACACATATTGGGCATACTTGCAGCGGAGTTGATTTATTCAAATAATAGCATCGTTCAGCAGGGACACATAAGGTTTGATGAGCATATGGCGCGGCGTAGCCGCACCAAGCCCGCCTGAAATACGTCCGGCATTTATTCGCTCGTTTCCCTTGCTCTGTCATACTGTATACATATTAAAGCCCTTATAGCCCAAAGCGGAGCTTCAGGGCTTATGCGTTCCTGTCAATTGCCGCTAAGGCCGCTTTTTTATTATCAAATTACATATTGACAATTTGGAAAACATAAGTATAATTAAATTAAGAATTAGAATTATTCTAAATTGGAGTGCGCAATGAGCAGATATGCGGAAGAGATATTAAAAACAGTGCTTGACTCAAAGGAACACCCGACGGCTGAGCAGGTGTTTATGCAGATGAAAAGGAGCTATCCCAAAATAGCGCAGGCGACCGTATATAACAACCTCAACGCGCTTACAGCTCAGGGAAAGCTGATAAGGCTTTCCGAGGCGGGAGCGGCGGACAGGTTCGACAACACCACACGGCATGACCATATCGTATGCAGCGTATGCGGCGAGTTTGCGGATTTTTCGCTTGGCGACCTTACTGCTTTAATTGAGGATACGCTTGGGCAAAGCATAGTATCATACGATCTTCGCGTGCGTTATGTTTGCCCGCAATGCAGGCATAAGCAATGCGCACGCTAAGCGTAAGCATATGGATATAACTAATGTTTAATCAGGGAGGAAGAAAATGAGCAACAAGTACGTTGGAACCAAAACAGAAAAGAATCTTGAGGCGGCATTTGCCGGCGAATCACAGGCGCGCAACAAGTATACCTACTTTGCAAGCGTAGCCAAAAAGGAAGGCTACGAGCAGATAGCGGAGCTGTTTTCAAAGACCGCCGATAACGAGAAGGAGCATGCCAAGCTGTGGTTCAAGGAGCTTAACGGCATAGGCAGCACTGCCGATAACCTTAAGCATGCCGCGGAGGGCGAAAACTACGAATGGACCGATATGTATGAGGAGTTCGCCAAAACAGCGGAGGAGGAAGGCTTTGCAGAGCTTGCGATGAAGTTCAGGCTGGTCGCAGCAATAGAAAAGCGCCACGAGGAAAGATACAGGGCGCTGCTGAACAATGTTGAGACCGCCGCCGTTTTTGAAAAGAGCGAAGTAAAGGTTTGGGAGTGCCGCAACTGCGGCCATATAGTAATAGGCGTAAAGGCGCCGGAGGTATGCCCCACCTGCGCCCATCCCAAGAGCTACTTTGAAATAAAGAGCGAGAATTATTAAGCTGAATTAAATCAATAATTATTAAAGCAAAGGAGAAACAACAATGTCAATGGAGCAGAGATTCTTCATATGTAAGCATTGCGGCAACATTGTCGCCATGGTAAAGAGCAGCGGTGTACCCATAATGTGCTGCGGCGAGAAGATGAGTGAGATTGTGCCGGGCACGATGGACGCATCTAAAGAAAAGCATGTGCCTGTATATACGATTGAAGGCAACACCGTCAATGTAGCCGTTGGCTCCGTACTCCACCCGATGCAGCCTGAGCATTATATAGAGTGGGTATCGCTGCAAACCAGGTCCGGCAACCAGCGCAAGCAGCTCGAGCCGAACGACGAGCCCAAGGTCAGCTTTGCCATCACCGATGGCGACGAGGTTGTGGCCGTGTATGCATACTGCAACCTGCACGGGCTTTGGAAGGCGTAAGCATATAAGGGGCCTGCCGCCCCTTAACAGCCCCAGGGTTTATCGACAGACTGAAAAGCGGCGAACAGCCGCTTTTTTGATACTCTCAAGCGCCCGCTGTGCAGGCGCTTTTCAGTTTATGCTCCAATATCGGCAAACTATCCCCATATCAACGCAATAGCCACTATCGCTACAATACCATCAGTTGACAAGGGGACACAGCACGCCATAGCCGCGTCAAGCTCGTTTGACAGATGAGGAAGCGCGGGCTAAGCCGCTAAATGCCCAGCTTTATGCAAAGCTCCTCAAGCGCGTCGCCAAGCGCTTCTTCATATGTTGGGTGCGGCCGCATGGCCTTAAGAAGCTCACGCGGCGTCATCGCGTTGGCTATGGCCTCGGAAAGCTGGCTTATAATATCCGTAGCATGCTCGCACATCAGCTGCGCGCCTATTATCGCGCCCGTGCCGGCGTTGGCCACAAGCTTCATAAAGCCCCTTCCGGAACCGGCGATAATAGTCCTTGCGTTGGAAAACAGGGTGCATTTGGCGGTCTTAACGGCTATTCCGGCTTCCTTTGCCGCGGCCTCGCTGAAGCCAACGGCGGCTATCTCCGGCTTGCAGTATACGCAGCCCGGCACTATGCTCATGTCCATGCCGTTGCTTTTGCCGGCGATGAACCCGGCGCAGGCCGTTCCCTGAGCGGACGCCGCATGCGCAAGCTGTACGGGGGAGGACACGTCGCCTATTGCATATATGCCGTTTATGCTCGTCTTATAGTTTTTGTCCACCGCTATGCGCCGCCCGTCCATATCGGCAGCTATGCCCTTGCCGAACAGGCCTTCGGTATATGGCCTTCTTCCTATGGCGCACAGAACAAGCTCGCCTTCTGCCTTTACAGCGGCGTCCTTCTGCTTGAAGCAGACGCTCAGCGTATCGCCCTCTTTTTCAACCCTTTCCACCATGGCGCCTGTGAACAGCTTCACGTTCCGCTTCTTAAGCTCCTGCGCAAGGCTCTGGCCAAGCTCCCTGTCCATGTTGGGAAGCAGCCTGTCAAGCCCCTCAACTATCGTGACCCCGCAGCCGAGATCGCTGAAAAACGTGGCGAACTCAACGCCTATAACGCCGCCGCCTATTATCACAACCGATTCTGGCAGCTTGTCGAGCTTTTCAAGCAGCTCGTCGCTCGTAACAACGCCCTCAAGCTCAAGGCCCGGGATAGGCGGCCTTGCAGGGACGGAGCCTGTGGCTATTATGATGCTGTCTGCGGTATATGTACCCGCGTTTTCGCCTTCAACGCATACCGTGCCGGCGGCGGTTATCGCCGCCTTTCCGCGTATAAGCTCCACCTTTGCCGCCTTAAGCAGCGATTCTATGCCGCCGCGCAGCTTCTCAACGGTCTGCCGCTTAAATTCGTACATTTCCGCAAGGTCTACGCTTGCTCCTTCTATATGCACACCCATGCGCGCCGCGTTCTTAACCTCGCTGTATGTGTTTGATGCGTGCAGCAGCGCCTTTGTGGGTACGCAGCCGCGGTTAAGGCATGTGCCGCCGCAATCCCCGCTTTCTATAACGGCGCTCTTAAGCCCAAGCTTCGCGGCCGTCAACGCCGCCGTATAGCCGCCAGGGCCCGCGCCTATTACTATAAGTTGATAATCGCTCATATCAAGCATCGCCTTTCTATATGTTCTGTTCATGAAGCATCCGGCATATATCCGCAGCATACGGCGCACATTCATGCACGCTTAGCACTTTTTTGCAAAGCTCCTCCGTATCGAATCTGCTGCCGTATATGGCCTCCCTCAGGGGAAGGGCGAAGGAAGCGTCCATAGCGTCGGTATATACCGCCGCGTCGGCGCATATGCCCCGCTTTATGTTTAGCTGAATGGCAAGCTCCCCCCAGATGAATCGCTTTTCTATGCTCAGCGGAAATTCGGCGTTCCTGCCGTATACCCATTCATAGCTGCCAAATCGCGCGCGCCGGCGCTCTATTGCCGCCTTATCCGGGCAGGCGGCGCATATTGCCCTTGCTTCAAGCCCGTATACGCGGCAAAACGCTTTGAGCATGGCTTCGCGCATATTATCCACGGTGATATTCGGCTCAAGCTCGCATAAATTCACCACGCGCGCGCGCACGGAGTCAACGCCCTTTGCTTCAAGCTTAAGCTTGGACGGGGCAAGATAGGTAGCCATCTTGCCCATGTCCGCATTTATCAGCAATGTCCCGTTATGGAAGCTTTTGCCCTGATGCGAATAAAAGGAGTTGCCCGAAAACTTGCGCCCGTTTGCAAGGATATCGTTCCTGCCGGATATTTTGGCGTCAACGCCCAGCATGCGGCAGGCTTCCACTATAACGCGCTGCTGTTTTGCAAGGTCATAATCCTCTTCCGGCACGCTGAACGTAAAATTGAGGTTTCCCATATCGTGATACACCGCCCCGCCGCCGGAAAGCCGGCGCGCAAGCGTGCCGCCGTCCTCATTCAGCTTTGTGGTGCGGCATTCGCGCCATGCGTTCTGGTTTCGGCCTATCACGACCGTATGCCGGTTCTGCCAAAGGTAAAGTATGCACTGGCCGGTCTTTACCGTATCCGTCAGGTATTCTTCAAGCGCAAGGTTATAGTATGGGTCCGTGCTGTATGTAACGCAGTATAAAAGCGTATCCGTCATGCTTTTTGCCAGCGCAGCACCGGATTGCGCGCCGCCTGCACCTCGTCGGGACGGCCAATCTGGGCGTTGTGCGGGGCCGTGCGCATATATTCCGGGTCGTTGTGCGCAAGCTCGTAAAGCGACCTGAACGCCTCCGCCGCGTCGTCAAGCGTATCCCTGCTCTCCGTCTCGGTAGGCTCGAGCATCAGCGCTTCGTGTACTATAAGGGGGAAATACATCGTGGGCGGGTGTATGCCGCGGTCTATGAGCGACTTTGCAACGTCCAGCGCGCTTACGCCGGTCTCCTCCTTGAAGCGGCTCAGATCAAGCACGAACTCATGCATGCATATCCTGTCGAACGCAGGCTCAAACGTACCCTGTATGGCGCGCATAAGATAGTTTGCGTTAAGCACGGCGTTCCTTGCGGCCTCGCTTATGCCCTCCCTGCCGAGCGTCATTATATAAGTAAGTGCCTTTACCACCACGAGGAAGTTGCCCATAAAGCTACTGACCTGTATGCCCTTGCCGCCCATTATCGCAGAGGATGGCAGCAACGCCCTAAGGAAGCCCTTGCAGCCTACCGCGCCCGCTCCCGGGCCCCCGCCGCCGTGAGGGGTTGCGAAGGTCTTGTGCAGGTTCATGTGTATGCAGTCAAAGCCCATGTCGCCCGGGCGCACCACGCCCATTATAGCGTTAAGGTTGGCGCCGTCATAATAGCAAAGCCCGCCGGCCTCATGCACCAGCCTTGTTATTTCCAGTATGTTTTCGTCAAATATGCCAACGGTGTTGGGGTTGGTCAGCATAAGGCCCGCGGTATCGTCGCCAAGCACGCTTTTAAGCGCAGCTATATCCACGCAGCCGTTTTCGGCCGAGGGAATATTGACCACCTGATAGCCGCACATAGCCGCCGTGGCCGGATTAGTGCCGTGCGCAGAATCCGGCACGATTATCTTGGTGCGCTTTTTATCGCCGCGCGAATCATGGTATTGCTTGATGAGCAAAACACCAGTAAATTCGCCGTGCGCGCCCGCTGCGGGCTGAAAGGTCATATCGTCCATGCCGCTTATCTCGCAAAGATATTGCCTTGCGGTGTCAAGCACCCTTCTGCAGCCCTTTACGCTGTATTCCGGCGCAAGCGGATGCACCGCCGTAAAGCCGTTGAGCGCGGCCATTTCTTCATCTATGCGCGGATTGTACTTCATGGTGCAGGAGCCCAGCGGGTAAAAGCCGCAGTTCACGCCGTGTACGCGCCTGCAAAGCCCGGTATAATGGCGGCTGATGTCCGTTTCGCTCATTTCCGGGAGCTCAAGCTCGCTTTTTCTTGAAAGCTCGTCGCTTAAGGCAACGCCGTCAACATCGCACTTCGGCAATATGGATAAGCCGCGGCCCTTTACGCTTTTTTCAAATATAAGCTTCATTTGTTCAGCACCTCCTTGACTATGGAAACGGCCCTGTCCATCGCTTCGCGCGGTACCTTTTCCGTTGCGCACCAAAGCACGCCGCCGTCAAAGGGCAGGCCGCCGAGTATGCCGTTATCCTCAAGCGCCTTAAGCACGGCTTCGCATTTTGGCATATCCAGCATGAACTCATGGAAGTATTCGCCGCTATAGCGCAGGGAAACGCCGTCTATCCTGCATAGCTCCCCCGCCAGGTAATGCGCCTTGGCCATGGATTGCCTTGCGGCCTCCTTCATGCCCTCAGGCCCCATAGCCGCCATGTATACGCCGGCAGTCAGCGCGCAGAGCGCCTCGTTTGAGCAGATGTTGCTGCTCGCCTTTTCGCGGCGAATATGCTGCTCCCTCGCCTGAAGCGACAGCACATAGCAGCGCTCGCCCCGGCTGTCCACGGTCTGGCCCACTATGCGGCCCGGCAGCTTGCGCATATGCTTTGCGGTCGTGGCCATGAACCCAAGATACGGCCCGCCGTAGCTTAGCGGCATGCCGAGCGGCTGCCCTTCGCCAACGGCAACGTCCGCCCCGCACTCGGCAGGGGTCTTCATTATCGCAAGCGCTATCGGGTTGCAGCCCATTATGTACATGGCCCCCGCCTCATGCGCTATCCTGCCAAGCTCCGCGGCGTCCTCAAACAGGCCGAAAAAGTTGGGCTGCTGCACATAAAAGCTTGCTATATCGCCGGCCGAAAGCATCTCCTTAAGCGCGGCAATATCCGTTTTGCCCTCCTTAACAGGCACTATCCTAAGCTCGTCGTTCGTGCCGTAGCAGTATGTTTTTACCGTGTTTATTGTGTCCGGGTGGCTCGAGGCGGATATCAGCGTCACGCGGCGTTTCCTGTCGCGGCACATGGCGGCGGCCTCTGCGGCGGCGGTAGCGCCGTCGTATACCGAGGCGTTGGATACGTCCATTCCGGTAAGGGCGCATATCATGCTCTGATACTCGAATATGGATTGCAATATGCCCTGGCTAAGCTCCGCCTGATAGGGGGTATACGCGGTCAAAAACTCCTCCTTGGCCGGAATATACTTCACTATTGAGGGTATATAGTGATCATACGCGCCCGCGCCCCTGAGAACGGTTGGAAACACCTTGTTTTCCGCGGCCATCGCGCTCATTTCGCGCGCCGCCTCAAGCTCGCTCATGCCGGCGGGTATATCAAGGCCGCGCTCAAGGTACATCTGCTCAGGCACGTCCTTATAAAGCTGCCTGAAATCGTCAAGCCCTATGGAGCGGAGCATTTCCTGCTGCTCCGCCCCTGTTGAGGGGATATAGCGGCCCATGTTATTTCTCCTCTTTGCAGAACGCCTCGTAATCGGCGGCGGAAAGCAGCTCCTCTGTATCGCACACGTTTTCGACCTTTATTATCCACGCGCCGTAGGGGTCGGTGTTAAGAAGCTCCGGCGCGTCGGCAAGCTCCTCGTTCACGGCGCATATACTGCCCGATACGGGGCTTACAAGGTCGCTTACAGCCTTTACCGACTCAACGTCGCCAAACGCTTCGCCTGCGGAAACAGCGTCGCCCTCCGCGGGAAGGTTTACGAACACCACATCGCCCAGCGCCTGCTGCGCAAAGTCGGAAATGCCTATGGTGTATACGCCGTTTTCGTTCTTCACCCACTCATGGGATCTGCTATAGCTCAGTTCGTTGGGATAATTCATGGTAGTACCTCCGTTGATATTATATTTTTTGTTTTATTATGTGCCTGCGGGGTATGCCCGCAGGCTTTATCCGGTATGTATCAGAAGCCTATGCGCTTTTCGAACCCTTCAAGCGCCTTTACAAACTCCGCATCGTCAAAGCAATAATGCTGCCTTGTATACCCGCTCCTCAGCTTTGCAACATCGTCGCCCACCTCGCGGTTGCGCAGCACGCAGTCCGCTATCAGCTTTGCAAGCGCCGCAAATTCCGCCTTGCCGAAGCCGAAGCGGGTCATCTCGCTCACGCCCATGCGCAGCGCGCCGGAGGCGGTGAAGCCCTCCTCATCAGGCGTAGCCTGATAGTTTACGACTATGTTGTTCTCCTCAAGCCTGCCCGCCACCTCGGGGCCTGTGCCGTAGCCGACGGATACTATCACCTGATGCGTTTCGGTATAGTCTATCGCCGCATCGCCCATCACGTTCAGGCCCTCCGCCTTAAGTGCCAGAGCAAAGGCTTTGGCGTTTTCTATAACGGCCTTCTGGTATTCGTCCTTAAAGGCGTTCATCTCATATGCCGCCATGAGCAGGCCGAGCTGCGTGCCGAGATGGTGGTTGGAAACGCTGCCGGGGAATACGCGGCTCTCTATAGTCTCCCAAAGGCCGTATTTCAGCTCCTCCTTTTTATAGTTTACGCCTATAACGCCGCGCTGAGGGCCAAAGAAGGTCTTGTGCGTGGAGCCGGTAACTATCTCAGCGCCCTCCTCAAACGGCTTTTGGAAATACTTGCCCACAAGGCCCATAACATGCGCCATGTCGTACATTATGGTCGTGTGTATACCCTGCTCGTCAACAAAGCGGCGTATCTCGCTCACGGGCTCCTTATGCAGTACCATGCTCTTGCCGAACACTATGAATTCGGGCTTGTATTCGTCTATGAGCTTCTTTGTCTCCTCAACGTCTATCTTATATACGTTGTCCTTGCAGACGGGGAAATTGACCACGGCGCTGCGCTCCGTAACGGGGTCTACCGCTATATAATCATGCAGCGCGCCCATAGGCTGGGCCGAAAGATGGCCGCCCTTTATTATGTGGTTGTTCATCACATAGCCAAGGCGCCTGGGGTCGTGCTTGCGGTCGAGCCTGTTCTTCCAGTCCATAAGCGCGGAGAACACGGCCATGTTGCTCATCTGGCCGCTTATAACGCGCGTCTCCACTTCCGCGCAGCCAAGATACTGCTTCATCTGCTCAACAAGCAGCTGCTCCACCTCGTCTATAAAGCCGGTACCCTGATAATAGAACACGTCCTTATCATAGAAGGACTTTATCTTCCTGTGCTCGGCGTAGCGGCAGCTCGGGTCCGATGCGCAAAGCAGCTGCACGGCGCGGCTCGGCGTGTTTTCGGAGGGAATAAGATTTATGCACCGCTTCTGACGCCATTGCTGGTTCTCGTCCGCACGCTTTATCAGCTCAAACGCCTTGCTTGCGCGGTCACAGGCGCTTTCGCTCACCGCTTCTTCTTCAGGCCTATAGAGTATAGGCCGTGCAAAAGGGGGCGCGTCTACCCGCATATGGTACGGCGGTATAACGGCCTTGAGCCGCTTGCCGCGCACGTCCACCTCTACAAAGTCGTTTTCAAGCACATCCGAATCTATATAGCAAAGGCCTATGGCGCGCTTGGCGGTTTCGTCGGTTATAACGGTATTAAGGCCCTCGCCCTCCGCAACGTAGTAGGGCACCATCGTTCCGCTGGTTACCCAGCCTATATGCCTGCCGTTTTTGTATATCTCCATGCCGGCGCGCATAACGCCCCTGTCAATAAGCGTTATAGGCTGTATGCGCCTTGGCAGGGCGGCATTGCCGCCGAAATCGCGGTTCATTATGCGCTTGTACGCTTCGTATTGCTCGCTTAAAGCAGCGCGCCCGATATACTCTCCCTTTTGTGGTGAAAAGCTTACGGCAAATTTGGCAAGCGGCACGGCGAATATAGGCATGGGCTTGCCGCTTGGGTCAAGGCCCATCTCGTGACCGTAAAGGGGAAGCGCCGCCTCAAGCCTGAGCGTATCGCGCGCGCCAAGGCCCGCCGGCCTTGCGCCAAGCTCGATAAGCCTGTTCCACAGCCACTCGGCCTCCCCGCTCTTTATATATATCTCATAGCCGAGCGGCTCGCCGGTATAGCCGGTCTTTGCCGCCTTAACGGTATGCCCCTCAAGCTGAAGCGTATTGAGGGCGTTCTTCATAGGCTCGGTTATAGCTTCGCCGTTGGAAAGCTGCATCAAAAGCTCCTTGCTCCTTGGGCCCTGCACGGCTATAGCCGCCCATTCCCTTGAAATGTCGGTCATGGTACAGTTGTAGTTCTTTATTATTCCGTTCAAATGCGCCTTATCCTTATCGGTGTTGGCCGCATTTACCACGAGCAGGAGCTTATCCTCTTCAAACCTGTACAGATACGCGTCGTCTATTGCGCTCCCATCCTCATCGGGTATTATGCAATACTGCGCCTTGTTAAGCTCAAGGCCGGCAACGTTGCTGGTGAGCACATGCTGCAAAAACTCCAGCCGTTCGGCCCCCTCTATAAGCAGCCTGCCCATATGGGATACGTCAAAAAGGCTGCATGCATGGCGCGTGTACAGATGCTCAGCGACTATGCCGCTTTGGTATTGCACGGGCATTTCCCACCCGCCAAAGTCCACCATGCTTGCGCCCGCCGCAATGTGCGCATTGTAAAGCTGTGTCCGTTTAAGTTCGCTCATGATTCTCCTCCTCAGATTTTGATAGGCGTTTTGGGGAGCTGCGCCGGCTTTGACAAACAAAAAAGGCGCAAATTTCCCCTTTAATCAATAGGAAATTTGTGCCTCCGTTTTCGCCTGAGAGATTCCCTCTTAGCATAACAGCTTAAGAAGTTGCACCTTCGGTGTGAAAAAACTTCACTTTTTCGGAGTATCGTCCCACGCCGGTCCCTTGTACCTGAGAGCTTTTGCGTTCCCCTTCGGCGCCGCCGGCATATAAAAACGCAGGCGAACTCTTCCGGCGCGATCAACCGATAGTATGCTGTTTTTGCATAATACAGGCAGACTCTTTCATCTGCGCAGATATGGTATCACAACCCGTTTGCGCGAGTCAAGCGGAGCAGGCCCTTTTTACGCCCGCCAGTCATTGCATGTTTTAATCTTGTTTTGCAACTATTGATAAAAGCGATTGCACATTGCGCATCGGGCGCGGCGCCGAGCCGGCATGGGGCGCGCTGAGAATACGGCGGGGGTCATGAGGGCCGCGCCGGTGACAACGGCGATGGAGGTGATCTTTACGGAGGACTCCGCCCGGGCGGCGCAGTTCATGCTCTGGGCAGGGAGGTTTGCCAAGGCAGCGACAAACATCCAGAAGGCATAGTCCTTGGCCTGAGCGAGAGACGCATCCGAAGCGCCAAAGGCGCGCATCAGCGGCTCAAGGAAGATAATGCCGCCCACACACAGGAGAATACCGAGTATCATGGAAAGGCCGACGATGGTGGTAACGGTGCGGCTGCTCCCCTCCTCATCCCGGCTGCCCAACTGGCGGCCGGCCAGAACGGCGGCGCCGGCGGCAAATATGTTTTCTATTGACACCATAATCAGCAGCAGCGGTACGGTCACCCCCACCGCCGCCAGCGCAATATCGTCCTTCAGCATCCCGATATAGGCAGTATCCACAAGGTTGTAAACCGCCTTGGCCAGCAGGGCCAGTGTGGCGGGGATAGCCAGATTAACAATAGCCTTGGATGGCTTTACTGTTGCCAGCAGCGATTCGCCTGAATTTTCTTTGTTTCTCATGTCACTCACCAAATACGCCGTGTAGCAGAATACCAATCTGCCTGTGGTACCTTTCTTCGTAATCCAGCATAACCTGTTCTGTGGAAGCGCCCTGATGCAGGGCGCCGCACAAGCGCATATCCAAATAGTCCATATACATTTTTAAATCCTCAGCGATTATGGAGGGGGAGAGGCCTATCCGCAGTTTTTTTCCTTCCAGCAGCGAGGTCAGCACCGAAAGATTAAGCCGGTCAAATTCCTTCCGCCGTGCCTCCACCTCCGCGGCCAGCTCCGCCGGCGGCCGGAAGGCAGCGCCGGCAAATACGCCCAGATACAAGGGATTCTGGGTAAAGAAGCGAAGCCGCGCATCAAAATAGCTGCGCAGCCGCTCCTCAGCCGTGCCGGAAAGGCATGCTGCCGCCTCTTTAAGCCGCTCTGTTACGGCGTTGAAGCACCGCTGCACGCACAGCAGATAAAGCTCGTTTTTATCCTTAAAATGATGGTAAACAACGCCCTTGGAAAACCCGTTTTCCGCGCAGGCTGCGTTAAGGGACGCGCCCTCATAGCCTTTTGAGGAAAACTCCGCCATAGCCGCGTCCAAAATCCTCTGGCGGGTCAGCGCGCTTCTTGTTTTCTGTTCCATAATACTACCTCCGAATAAAACAGACCGGGTGGTCTGTAAACGTATTATATGCTTTATTGCTGATAAAAGCAATGGAAATACTCATAAGGCCCGGCCGAATTTTTTGCGCAGCAGAAGCAGGCTTAGCCCTTCGTGGGGGCGGCAGCTTTCCGTATCCAAAATATTCAAAATAATCTCATTGACATCGATTCTTTAATAGTATATAATCCTATTTGTAAAGCGAATGCACAAGCAATGGAGGTGAGGTAAAGTAAAACGCAATACAATTCAGCGGGCGCTTACGCTGGAAGCGGTCAAAAAGCTGAAAAACCATCCGACAGCGGACGAGATATACGCTCAGGTTTCCTCGGAGCACCCAACGATCAGCCGCGGAACGGTATACCGGAATCTTAATCAGCTTGCGGCGGACGGGGAGATAAGCGGCGTGGAGCTATCGGGCTGCGCGAACCATTTTGACCATCGCCTGGATAACCATTATCACGCGCGGTGCCTCAAATGCGGCAGGGTCTTTGACGTAGATATGGATTATATCCCGAATTTCAGCGAACGTATCCGGGACACGCACGGGTTCAGCTTCAGCGGATACGACCTGATTTTTAAGGGAATCTGCACGGAGTGCAAAAAATTGGAACAACCAAACAAATAATAATATAATGAAAGGAAATCAAAACTATGAGCAAGACAACAAAGTACACCGGAACCCAGACTGAGAAAAACCTGATGGCAGCCTTTGCCGGCGAATCGCAGGCGCGCAACAAGTACACCTACTTTGCTTCCGTTGCCAAGAAGCAGGGCTTTGAGCAGATTGCGGCGCTGTTTTTGAAAACGGCGGATAACGAGAAGGAGCACGCAAAGCTGTGGTTCAAGGAGCTTGAGGGCATAGGCGATACCGCGGAGAACCTGCTTTCCGCCGCCGAGGGAGAGAACTACGAGTGGACGGATATGTACGACGGCTTCGCCAAAACCGCAGAGGAAGAGGGCTTTAAGGAGCTTGCGGCGCGTTTCCGCCTGGTTGCCGCCGTGGAAAAGCATCATGAGGAACGCTACCGCGCCCTGCTTCACAATGTGGAGATGGCCGAGGTGTTTGCAAAAAGCGAGGTCAAGGTATGGGAGTGCCGCAACTGCGGTCATATCGTGGTAGGCGAGAAGGCGCCCATGGTCTGCCCCACCTGCAACCATCCCCAGAGCTACTTTGAGCTGCACGCGGAGAACTATTAAGCCGCAGGGCAAAAAACGGGGATATGCAAGTTAATTCTTGACAGCCGTATCAGTTAAGCAGTATAATAGCCGCCACAAATTGAACATGTATTACATTTTGTATAAAAACAGGAGGAAGCGGAATGTTAAAAGGTAAAACGGCAATCGTAACAGGCGGAACCCGAGGAATCGGCTTGGCCATTGTGAAGAAGTATCTTGAAAATGGCGCAAACGTAGCCCTTGCCGGCTCCCGCAAAGAATCGGTAGACAAGGCATTGCAGCAGCTTTCAGGCTATGAGGGGCGCGTCATCGGCATTTGGCCGGACTTATGCGACCCCGAAGCGGTGGCAAAGGCTTTTGCCGAGGTGAAGGAGCGCTTTGGTAAAGTGGATATCCTTGCCAACAATGCGGGTATCTCCTCCAGAACCAGTCTTTATGACTACACGCTTGACGAGTTCAGCAAGATTATGGACCTCAATGTAAAAGCGGTGTTCGTATGCTCTCAGGCGGCAGCCAGGATAATGAAGGAGCAGGGCGGCGGCGTTATCATCAACACAAGCTCCATGGTAGGCGAGTACGGCCAGCCCTCCGGCTGCGGCTATCCCACAAGCAAATTCGCGGTCAACGGGCTTACCCGCTCTCTTGCCAGGGAGCTGGCAAAGGACCAGATACGCGTGAATGCGGTATCGCCCGGCGTTACAAGGACCGATATGGTCGCCGCTCTTCCACAGGAGCTTGTTGACAGGATTTCCGCCGGAATACCCCTCGGCAGGGTAGGCGAACCGGTTGATATAGCAAACGCTTATCTCTACCTTGCAAGCGATTCAGCCAGCTACGTTACAGGCGTTATTCTGCGCGTAGATGGCGCCGCTATGGTTTAACGGAGATATGGTAATATGAATAAAAAAGCAATGTATCAGCTTACTTACGGGCTGTTTGTACTTACCGCCCGCATGGGGGAGAAGGATAACGGCTGTATCATAAATACCGCCGCACAGGTGACTTCTTCGCCAAACAGGATCAGCATCACGGTGAATAAGGATAATCTCACCCATGATATGATTAAAGAGACCGGTAAGTTTAATATTTCCGTTTTGAGCGAGCACGCAGGCTTTGATATCTTCAAGCATTTTGGCTTCCAATCCGGAAGAACCGCGGACAAATTTGACGGATACCCTTTTTGCCGGCGGAGTGCCAACGGTCTATACTATATTACCGAAGGGACGAACGCTTACATCAGCGCCAAAGTCGAACAGACAATCGATGTAGGCAGCCATACAATGTTCATTGCTTTAGTTGAGGATATGGATGTAATTTCCGATATTCCCTCGGCGACCTATTCTTATTATCAATCCAGCATAAAGCCAAAGCCGGAATCTCCGGCTTCTACCGGAAAGACTGTATGGCGTTGTGTTGTTTGCGGGTATATATATGAAGGAGAAACCCTTCCGGCAGATTATATTTGCCCGCTCTGCAAGCATCCGGCGTCCGATTTTGAAAAGGTAGTGCTGTAGCGGCTCCTTTTAGCATGCTTATCTGTTTTGCAATGGCATGCGCGTATCGTTGGGATATCTGCACAAAAGCAGCCCTTAAGGCCGCTGCGCCGCAAAGCGGTCTGCGATATCTGATTATTCTTTAATACCAAAATCCAGACATGGTCGGGACTTCAAAGTAACAAAAAAGCGGCGAACAGCCGCTTTTCCGTTACTCTTTACTTTTTGCTTAATCTCCCTAAATGATACCGTTGCAGTCACGATTCGAAAGCCTGCATATCAATTCTTTGCAGCAGTTTTTTCGTAAAGAACAAACTTCAGGTTCCGGTCACAGAGCGCCAGAAAAACATCCTGCGCTGAGCAAACGTTGCGCTGCTTCAGCTGCTTATCCAGCCAGTTCATATCAAGGCCCATGCGTTTCAGATTATCCTCCAGTATCCGGCCATCCATGATAAGCTCCGTAAACAGCAGCTCCTGTTCCGGCGCCAGATTCATGTCGTTTGGCGTGGCGGGACGCTGGCTGCTCACCGGAAGGATGGTGAGCTTCCCGTTGTATTCAAATACAGCGGTTTGGATGTTCGTCAGGTCAAAGTAGCCTTGCTGCCTGCACATGACCATGAACTCGCTCAGATCCAGCTTGGCCTTTTTCAGATTTTCACGGTACAGCTTCCCGCGGTCCATGAGTATGGTGGGCGTACCGTTGAGGTATTTGCGCGTTCCTGGAAATTTGTTGGTAATGACGCTCAGCAGCAGGGTTGCGCCTCCGTATATCACCATGGCGGTAAGCGGTTTCCACGGCTCCTCTAACTCTGTGGCCATTTCAGCCGCAATGGAGCCAATGGTTATTCCCGTAATGTAATCAAAAAAATCAAGCTGAGCAATTTGTTTGTGTCCAATGAACTTGGCTATCAAAAACAACGCGGCAAACGAACCAAAGGCGGTCAGGCAAAGCATCAGAAAATTCATACGGCAATCCCCTTTCTTTATATATACTGGCCAGATTTGCGCCAAGCATACGCGAATAGGGCGCGCAAGCTGAAAAATGCTGTTCACCGCAGCATCCGCAGCCGAATAATATAGTACCAGCTACGGAAAGGAGAGTGTGATATGGAGTTTAAGCATCCTATGGGGCGCGGTTGTGACGTGTGTGAAACCGATAACGGCCCAAGGCCGTTTGTTGCGAATATAATGCGCGCAGCGCGGCATAATCAGAATTTTCGCACGGCGTTTTGGACAGGGCATCACTTGCAGCTGACCTTAATGAGTATTATCCCCTGCGGCGAGATTGGCGCGGAGATCCACCCCGACACGGATCAATTCATCCGTGTAGAAGAGGGAGAAGCGCTTGTCCGCATGGGAGATTGCAGGGAAAAGCTGGATTTCCAATGCCGCCTTAGCGCGGGGGAGGCCATCTTTGTGCCAAGCGGCACATGGCACAATGTTTTGAACGCCGGAAAGTGCCCGCTGAAGCTTTCGTCTGTCTATGCGCCGCCCCATCACCCCGCGGGGAGCATCCATCGCACGAAGGCGGATGAGTAAAATTAGAAATACTGATTTAACGGCGTGAACATGCACGGCTCGGATGAGAAACTGCTTTTCGGGTGCATATTCTCTTTGGCGCACCATTTTGGTGCCCGGTAGAGCGCAGAGTATACGCACATCGGGCGCAAGGATAGCCGGATTAAACGAGATATAAAGTATCATT
>SAMEA3663277__coassemble_217_pt1 | contig 19507 bp, 16 predicted proteins | sample SAMEA3663277__metabat2_low_PE_023 | metagenome-assembled genome bin SAMEA3663277 (sample SAMEA3663277) | pig gut metagenome | biome: pig gut; feature: pig-associated habitat; material: faeces | place: China | collected 2013
CATCGTTTCAATTCTTGCTATAACCCAACATAGTTCAAAATAAGTCGCAAATCAGGTTTTTTCAAAATCCTACTTTACTATATTTTCGATTAGTTCCTTGGGGCTTTGTGCAAGAATTGATGTAAACGATGTAAATGCTCTAACCCACAAACTATGGAATCCATTTCAATATAATCCGTTACCTGAATAAAATACTATTGTTTTCTTATCCATTTAACAATACGCACTTTAATTATCGCTTGGAAGCCTGATCTCGAACTCAGCGGAATAGTCTCCTACATATATAGTATAAATGCCTTCCTCTAATCTGCCGGATAGAAGATACTCTTCATTTGCAGATGTAGCATTTACCTCTATGGAATATTCGCTGCTCTCGTTATACAGCATTTCTCCGTCGCTATTTCGTACAAGCTTCACAGAATTGCTTACTGCCACGTCCTCGTCTGTACCGTTTAATATACGAAAATAGATTCTGTCCTTACTATATTCATAGACCTCTATCTCTACCAGTCCATTGTCAGGATTGTTCTTGCCCGCAAGCTCCTCATCGGTTTTCTCCTTTGTAACAAGCCCCGGCTCTAAGGTTCCTCTCTCCTTGTATTGTTCTATCACCTTATCAATCTCAGCCAGCTTCGCGCTATAAGACACTGGATAGACTTGTGATGAAAATGATACTCTGGTACTATCCTCAAATTTGAATGAATAGCTGTAACTGGGTCCATCGGCCACGAACATATCGGTGAACTTCTTGTCATTCCAGTTCTGCATCTTGTATTTTCTGAACACACTCTCTATATCGGCAAGGACAGCCTTATCCAGCTTATATTCAGTGATGTCATCGTCTTCATACCACCATTCTGTGTCGGAGTATGTCAGGATAACCTCGCCATCAATAATGCTTATCTCTGTGGAATTACCGCCTCCGTTCATACCACCGCCGCTTGAATATACATACGATATAAGTTCCTTATTCTTCACATTGGGCACTTTACTACAACCAAATAATCCAAAAATCAATAATCCTCCAATAACAAAAAGAATTATTCTCTTATCCATTATGATGACCTCCTTTCATAATTTTCTCCGCACATTCAATTACGAATATTCTTGTCTCACAATGGTATCACACAAAACGGTTGCTTTTTATCTCACTGACAAATTAAAAAGTGCAAGGTGCCCCGCGGTCAATGCGGCTGAATTTGCCATTTTGTAACGAGTTGCCACACGCGTGTGATGTAATCGATAAATAAAGAGGCAAATTTATTCGGTTTATGAAGTCCCGAAACCCGCATAAATACCGGCTTTTTCGGCTTTTTACTTGTCCAATGGCTTCATCGTGGGGAAGAGCAGCACATCGCGTATGCTGGTCTCGCCGGTCAGAAGCATGACAAGGCGGTCTATGCCTATGCCTATGCCGCCGGTGGGAGGCATGCCGTATTCAAGCGCCTGGCAGAAGTCCTCGTCTATCATCATGGCCTCATCGTCGCCCTTGGCCCTTTCCATAGCCTGCTGAACAAAGCGGCCGCGCTGGTCTATTGGGTCGTTAAGCTCGCTGAAGGCGTTGGCATATTCGTGGCCGGCTATGAACAGCTCAAACCTTTCGGTTATGCCGGGCACGCCCTTTTTGCGCTTTGTAAGCGGCGAATTTTCAACGGGATAATCTATAACGAACGTGGGCTGGATAAGCTTGTCCTCAACAAACTGATCGAATGCAAGCGCCAAAAGCTTACCCTTTGTGGCCGTCTTATCGTCGCAATCAAGATGTATCTTTTTAGCAAGCTCGCGCGCCTCCTCGTCCGTTTCGCAGGCAAGGAAGTCGGCGTTTGCGTATTGCTTCACGGCGTCGCTCATGGTAAGGCGCGCAAACGGGGGAGTGAGGTCTATATCATATCCGGCGTACTTTATCTTTGTCGTGCCGTTTACAAGCAGGCAGCAGCGGCTGATAAGATCCTCGCAAAGCTCCATCATTCCGTGATAATCGGTGTAAGCCTGATATATCTCTATGGTGGTGAACTCAGGATTGTGCGTAGCGTCCATACCCTCGTTGCGGAAAAGGCGGCCTATCTCATACACCCTTTCAAGCCCGCCGACTATGCACCTTTTAAGGTGCAGCTCGGTCGCTATGCGCAGGTACATGTCTATATCCAGCGTATTGTGGTGGGTGATGAAGGGCCTTGCGCTGGCTCCGCTGGCTGCGGAATTGAGCACGGGAGTCTCTACCTCTATAAAGTCAAGCTCGTTGAGCCTGCGGCGTATCTCGGCCTCTATCTTAGCCCTTTTGATAAACGTGTCCCTGACCTGCGGATTAACTATAAGGTCAACTGAGCGCTGGCGGTACCTAAGCTCCTGATCCTTAAGGCCATGGAATTTTTCGGGCAGCGGCCTGAGTGATTTTGAAAGCAGCGTGACCGCGTTTGCATGTATCGATATCTCGCCAGTGCGGGTCTTGAACACTATGCCGGTAACGCCGATTATGTCGCCAATGTCCATAGCCTTAAAGTCGGCATAGGATTCCTCGCCCACATCATCCCTTTTTACATATATCTGAATGTCGCCCTTGTAGTCCAGTATGTGCGCAAATGAAGCCTTGCCCATTATGCGCTTTGACATCATGCGCCCTGCAACGGTAACGGTTTTGCCCTCGTAAGCGTCATAATCGTTAAGTATCTCGGCGCTGTAGGTATCCCTGTCGAACTTAACTATCTCATAAGGGTCCTTGCCGCGCTCCTGAAGCGACTTCAGCTTGTCCCTCCTTATTTGCAGCAGCTCGTTAAGCTCCTGATCGTTCTGTACGCTTGTGATGTTTTCTTCCATTTTTTGCTTGATATCTCCTGTATTATTTAGCTTACTTGCCGATAGCCAGTATTTCAAACTTGCTCAGGCCGGCAGGAGTCTGCACCTCAACTATGTCGCCGGTTTTGTGGCCTATAAGCGTTTTGCCGACAGGCGACTCGTTGGAGATGCGGTTTTCATATGGGTTGGCCTCCGCGCTGCCAACTATCTGGAAGGTCTTTTCCGCATTGTCCATGCTGAGGATCTTTACAGTAACGTTTGAGCCAACGTCAACAACGTTTGTGTTGAGCGCATCCTCGTCTATAAGCACCACGTTTTTAAGCATGGCCTCTATTTCAACTATCTCGTATTCTATGCGCGCCTGCTCTATTTTAGCGGCGTCATATTCGGCATTTTCGCTGAGGTCGCCGAAAGCCCTCGCCGTTTTTATCTGCTCCGCTATCTCCGTGCGTGCGGTGGTTTTAAGGTACTCGAGCCTTTGCTCGTATTTTGCCACGCCCTCGGCGGTAAGCCTTACTTCAGCCATTATAAATATCCTCCGCTCTGCCGCATCAAACGGCATATTTGCATGGAAGAACCCTCCCATATTCAACTAATTATATTTAAGCTTAGCGCTATTGTCAAGGAAGTTGGGCATATTCGCGTATATATGATATGGTTTGCCACATTGAGCTTAAAAGTAATCTGAACTATGCTTAAAGCCGGTGTACAATTTTAGCATTAGCCTGTATAATGCCGGTATGGAAGATAAAACGCGGCACAAAGGCAAAAACACCTTCAATACCATATACGGGATAGTAAAACGGATCCCCCGCGGCTATGTAGCGAGCTATGGTCAGATAGCTATGCTGGCGGGGAATCCCAAAATGTCCCGTATAGTCGGCTACGCCATGCGCGCCTGCGGCGATGAGTCTGTGCCGTGCCGCCGCGTGGTGCATAAGGACGGCTCTCTAAGCCGCGCCTTCGGCACATTTGGCGCGGAGGAGCAGCGCATGCTGCTTGAGTCAGAGGGGGTTACTTTCCTTGCCGATGGAAGGGTGGATATGGCAAAGCATAGCTGGCGCGATATCACCACCTGACTATCCTGTAATACACCCTTGAGGTCAAAAAGTATACCGCCATGTACAGCGCTGCGAATGCGGCGCAGGTAATTCCTATGCAGCCAAGTATCAGCCCATAATCATTGAGCTGGAACGCGCCGAGCATCATGCTCATTATCTTTGAGGCGAACACCATATGCATAAGCGTCATGCCGAGCGGTATAAAGAACACCCACAGCACCTGCGAATTTATGGTGGATTTGACCTGCTTATCGTCCATGCCGACCTTTTGCAGTATGTCAAACTGCGCTTTGTCGTCATAGCCCTCTGAAATCTGCTTGAAGTAGATTATAAGCACAGTAACCGCCAGGAACAGCATGCCGAAGAATATGCCCATGAACAGCAGCCCGCCGTACATGGCGTAGTTATATGCGCGTTGCGAATATATCTCGCTTATTCTGGGTACTATGCCGAGCTCCCCGTGCTTTTCCTGCTCATTATAGTGATAAAAGCTCGGCTCAAAGCTGTTTATAATGGCAAGGCCTGTCGTTTGATCTGTATTTGGCATATCTATGAAAAATTCCCGCGCATTGTCGCTTGTGCGTACGGTGAAATCGCTCCGGCTTATGGCTACGCCGTTATCATGTGCGGCGGCGATAAGCATCGACATGGTATTTTCGCTTATTTCGTCCATCTCCTCCGCCGTGGGCAGGGTATAGCCCTCATCTTTATCCATAAAGCGATAGCGTATGAGTATGTCATGCGGTTGATATTGCCTCAGCATCTGCTCGCGGCCGATATAGAGCGACATTGTGCCTGACACGGTAACTATAAGCATGGTGGAAAGTATGCATATCGTCGCTAAGGATCTGGCGTTCTGCTTCATGCGCTGTATCATGCCGGATATCGCTATAAAGCCGGATGGGCGGTAGTATATGCGCCGGTTTGATTTGAGCAGCTTCAAAAACGCTACGCTGCCGGAGCGCATCAGTATGTATGTTGCTATTATCACCAGTATCACCAGCGGAAAGAATATGCCAAGCGCCGAGCCGGAGTGATCCACCGTCCATGCGAAATAGTATGCAGCGATAAGCATTATTGCGCCTATAACGGCCAGCGGCCATATAAGCGCCGAATCCTTTTCACCCTTCTTTGGCGCCTTTATAAGCTCCATAGGGTTGGCGATGCATACCCTGAGCGCGTTATACAAGCTGGTGAATACGAATATCGCGCCGAAGAACAGCAAGGTGATTAAGTATGCGAGCCGGCCTATTACGAAGCGGCTTTCCGGCATGCAGCCGATCAGCTTTAGCAATATCCAGAACGCAAGCCGGCCGAATATAAGCGCGCATATCATGCCAAGCAGCAGCCCTGTGCCAAGGGTGAACAGGTTCTCCCAGAAGAGCACCCTGCCCACATGCCTTTTTTCAAGCCCAAGCACGGCATACAGCCCGAATTCACGCTTCCTTCTGCCTATAAGAAAGTTGTTGATATACACCATGAAGAAAAACGCGAATATCGAAAAGACCACCATGCCGTATATGAACATACTCTGTGCGGTCTTTCCGTTTGGCAGGCCGCCCAGCCCGTCTGAGAACATCAGCCCCGCTATCAGCAGATATACGCCGCTTATTACCGCAGTTGCGATTATATGCGGCAAATATGTGCGCTTGTCGCGGCGAATGTTTGAAAAAGCAAGCTTTGCGTAGAAAAAGTTAAACAAGCCCGGCTCCCCCTTCCGAAAGCACGCTCAGGTTTGACACTATCCTGTCAAAAAACCGGGCGTTGTCCTCTTCGCCCTTGTATATCTGGCTGAATATGCTGCCGTCCCGTATGAATAATACGCGCGAGGCGTAGCTTGCCGCAAATGCGCTGTGCGTCACCATAAGTATGGTCTTGCCGCAGCGGTTGAGCGCGGTGAAGTTTTCAAGCAGCGCCGCGCTGCTCTTTGAATCGAGCGCGCCTGTGGGCTCGTCGGCAAGCAGTATGCGCGGGTCGGTTATAACGGCTCTTGCCACAGCCGCGCGCTGCTTTTCGCCGCCGCTCACCTCGTAGGGGTATTTATCCAAAAGCTCCTCTATGCTGAGCATTTTGGCTATTGGGGCGAGCCTTAGCTCCATCTCCTTTATAGGCGTTTTTGCAAGCACCAGCGGCAGAAGGATGTTATCCTTAAGGCTGAAGGTATCGAGCAGATTGAAATCCTGAAAAACAAAGCCGAGATGCTCCCTGCGGAAGCGGGCGCTCTCGCTGTCCTTGACCTTGTTGAAGCTGTGGCCGTCCAGCAGCACCTCGCCGCAGGTGGGCTTATCAAGCGTTGCAAGTATGTTCAAAAGCGTTGTTTTGCCGCTGCCGCTCGGCCCCATTATGGCTAAGAACTCGCCTTCATGCACATCGAACGATACGCTGGATAGCGCCCTGAATTGCCGCATGCCGCGGCCGGTGTTATATATCTTGGTTATGTTGGCTACCTTCAATAGCTCCATCTTATGCACCTCCATATGGCTTATTATAGCTTCATCCGCTGCTGCAATGATAACCTATGCCAAAGCCGCGCTGCCATAGCGCGGCCTTACATATGAGCCATACAATCTTACAAAAACGTCACTTATATATTTCCCTTTCGTTTTTCGGGAAATACAGCGTGAATCTGGTCCCCCGGTTCAGCCTTGACTCAACCTCTATGCGTATGCTCAGCGCGTCTGCCGCCCGCTTTACCATGTAAAGCCCTATGCCGCTGGCGCGTTCGTCAATCCTGCCGTTATAGCCGGTATAGCCCTTTTCAAATATCCTCGGTATATCCTCAGCCTTTATGCCTATGCCCGTATCCTCTATGCAAAGCGCCTTTTCGTCGCCATATAGCCTTATTCCGCCCGTGTGGGTGTATTTTACCGCGTTTGACAAAAGCTGCTCTATGATAAACTCAAGCCACTTCTTATCCGTTAAAACGCAGCCACTGACGCCAACCTCTACAGAGAGCTTTTTGTACACAAACGGCACCGCGAGCGTTCTTAGCGCGCTTTTCACGCCGTCCTCTATATTGCAGGGGCTGAGCACTATGTCGTTTGATATGTCCTCAAGCTTGATGTATCTTAAAGCCATCTGCGCGTATTGCTCTATCTTAAAAAGCTCCTGCCTGGCTATGGCGGTGTTCACATCACCCTGCTCAAGCAGCAGCCTAAGCGCCGCTATGGGCGTCTTTATCTGGTGTATCCACAATGTGTAGTATTCAAGCGAGTCCTGCCTCCTTGATATAAGCCGGCTTGAGATATCATCATATTCTCCGCATATCTCATCGATAAGCTCGGTATAGCTTTTTTCTATAGGGTCGGCGGTTTTGGGCAGCCTCCTGCTAAGGGCCGTTAGGGTGCCCTTTATCTCGTCAAGCATACGCATCTTTTTATGGTAGCGTTTTATATCAACTATGAGCACGCACACGAAAAAGAATGTTATAAGCTCGGCCGTGTATGCGGCAAGGTCCATATCCCCGCCGGCAAAATAAGGTATGAGCAGGCACATCAGCATAGCTATGGCGTACATTATTAAAAACGGCGCTCTATGCACGATATAGCCGAATAGCTTATCCATCTATGGCGTACCCCTTTGACTTGTGGGTGACTATGCAGCCTTCAAGCCCCGCGGATTCAAGCTTATGCCTTAATCTGTTCATGTTAACGCTCAAGGTGTTGTCGTCTATAAACTGGTCGCTGTTCCAAAGCGATATCATAAGCTCCTCCCTTGTGACTACGCTGCCCCTTGCCGATACAAGGCGGGAAAGCAGCTTCGCCTCGTTTGGCGTAAGGCTTATCCTTTGGCCGTTGTTATCTATATAAAGCGCGGCAGGGTCAAATTTCGCCCCGCGCAGAGTTATTGACGGCTCAGCCTTGTAGTTATACGCCCTCCTCAGCATAGCCTGCACCTTGGCGAGCAGCACCTCCATAGATACCGGCTTTGCTATATAATCGTCCCCGCCCATGTTCATAGCCATAACTATATCCATGTTTTCATTCCTTGAAGAAAGAAATATGACCGGCGTGTCGGCTATCTTCCTTATTTCCTGGCACCAGAAAAAGCCGTTGTAGAACGGCAGCGATACGTCCATAAGCACAAGCTGCGGCTTCACGCTTTCAAACTCGGCAACTATGTTTGAAAGATCCTTCGCAATGCAGCCCTCAAGCTCCCAACGGCTGAGATAATTGACTATTTCGGAGGCTATAACCTCGTCGTCTTCAACAATAAGTATCCTGTACATAGATTTAGTATATCATTCCTAAGCAGGGCAGGGCAACGCAAACCCGTTAAAAAAAGCCTGAAACAAAAAGGGCATGCGTTGACACATGCCCCAGATTATCAATAACGCGGGGTTGTTAAGGGGAGGCAGCCCCTTAAGCTTTATTCCGGCTTTGACGACAGGCGCGTCAAAACGGATGAAAACCCATAGGTTTTCGTACTTTTCGGGGTTTGCCGCCCGGGAGCATGTGCGAGAGGCAAACCCCGTAATTCTCGAAAAAGTGGCGAACAGCCACTTTTTCGACACTATGAGGCATGCGTTGACACATGCCCTTATAAGCTGATTTTATCTATGCTCGTTTATCCATTCGTCCATTATGGGCATGGATATGTTGAAATAAGTCGGCCCGAGGTTGAGATATGTTTCAACAAAGGAGCGATAATCAAAATTGCCCTCGCAGGTCTCCTGCGCCGCCCTAAGCTCCTGCTGGTATATGCTGAAGCCGAGCGCGTATTCAAGGAAGTAGAACGGATTCTCAACGGCGTAGCGATAGTAAACGTTGGTAAGCTCTTCTGCTGCTTCATCGCCAAAATACTGCGCAACGAGCTTTGCGGTATCGTCAGCGGTCTTGCCAAAGTAGTTTATCTCTATGCTGGCTATTGCCGGCAGCAGAAGGTTGCCTATCATTGAGTTGGCGCTCATCATGTTGCAGTAGGCCGCGCCGAACTTGTCATTGTGGTTATCGAAGAATACCTCGCCGGACTGGGACCAGCTTTCATAGTAGCCGCCCATGGAGAGAGCCTGCCGCATATAACCTGTTTTGTCAACAAGCGTGCGCAGGTATTGATAATGATAAAGATGCCCGGGATAGCCCTCGTGTGCAAGCGTATCAAGATAGCGCGTGTCCTCCCCAAGCGTTTTTACGTTGAGTATTATAAGGTTCTCGCTCGGGTCGTCAACGGGCGGAATGAGATATGCTGCCGGACTGAACTGATCCTCAAGCTCGCTCGGGCAATCCATAAACGTCAACGTATGCTCCGGCAGCGCAGGGTAGTAATCCGCCATAAGCTCCTTAAGATACTCTATATTCTCTTCGGTAGTTCCTACGGTAAGGTCTATGCTGTCAAAGCTGTCGAATATGGTGGGGTCGTCCTTGGCGGCATCATAAAGCCTGTTCACCTGCGCGTCAAGCTCGGCATAAAGTATATCCAATGCCTCAGAAGGGGTGATGTTGCTGCAGGCGTTGTACATAAGCTCTTCGGCAAAGAATTCCTTGCCCTCGTCGCCATATTCGCACAGCGGGCCGCTTACCGTGGCGGTGCCGCGCAGCGCGTCAAGCCCATCGTAGAGCACCTGATAGGAATCTATAAGCGCGTTTACAAGCGCTTCGTTTTTCTTGCTGTATTCCTTGCGCTCGCCGTCGGTAAGCTCGTCTATATCGGCAATAAACTCATCAAAAGTTGCAAACAGGAAGCAGGTTTCCCTTGAATCTATAAACGCCTTCAGCTGCTCAAGCACCTTATCAAGAGCTTCATCGCGCATGAATTTGCCATCGGCGGACTTTTCCTGCTCAAATGTCAGTATCTGGCCGACGTATCTTGGAGTATCCGCGAGCAAAGCAAGATAATTTTCAACATCCGCCTTGTTGTGCATATCATAAAAAACAAGGTTGAGGGGCAGATTTGAATGGAGGCCTACGAGCGTATCAAGCACCTCGTTATAATAATAGTAATCCATGCTTGCTATGCTCATTTCAAGGTACTGCTCAAGCGTATCATAGGTTATGCGCGAATCGTCGCTAAGCTTATCGCGGTCTATGGCACGCAGCTCGTCGAGCCAGGCTTTTTCGGCCTCTGTTTCTTCAATGGCCTTTGCGTATGAAAAATCGCCCCAGCCGGTAGGATAGTCCGTTATTCCGGCAAAGTTCTGAGGGTGCGCTACTGTGAGATGGAAGCTCAAAGCGTCGCCGGAAACGCTTTCGGCAAACATCTTTGCATCAAGCTCCTTGAGCGCGTTCTCACACGCCTCGTCAACAACGCGTTCAGTAGGCTGAGGATACGGAGTAGGCTCAATGTCTGGCGCCTTGGTCTGCATGGGCATGACCTCGCGCAGCACGTCGCCTATAAAGCGCGCCACCATCTGGCAGCCGGTAAGGCTGAGCAAGAGCGTAAGCGCCAATACCGCACTTGCTATTTTCGCTATTTTCGAAGAGAGCTTCATATGGCTTGTAATCCTTTCTAAAAGGGTCTATCAATAAAGCATACGCCGGTATGCTTTATAATACACTACCATATTAAGAACTATTTAACAATAAAAATATGCTTATTGGGCGGGAGCGGCATTAGCATATGCCTTGGCCGTTATTCCTTTCCGGTATCGAGCAAGGGCAAGGGCTCGTCTTCATTGTGCTTCACTATGCTGCACTCAGCAACAGGCTCGGTCATATTCTTTACAAGCTTTACCATAGTCTCGCTTTTAAGCAGCGGCAGCAGCTTTCTGTAGAACGCCATGCGCGATACTCCCACAAGGTCAAAGAGCATCTGCGCCGTTCTGTTCAGCGCCGGAAGCTCATCGAACGTAACGCTCATCCTGTGCGGATAGATGTCCATGCTGAGTATGCGGCTGTTCGGCGTTTCTATAAAGCTTGATAGTACATATAGCCTTATATGCCTCGGCTCCAGCTTCCAGCGGCATCTTGTGCCGGTGAGCTGCCTTTCGCCGCGTATGGTGACCGCGCCAAGCTCAAAGCTGCCGTCATGCTTCAAAACGAGCGCGTTGCGTTCGTCCTTTTCATATATGTACAGTATTATGTCGTCGCCGCGCTTTGCAAAGCGGAACATGGATACGCTGTCCGTCATGTTGCCATGCACGACCTGCAACGTCTGCGGGAAAAAGCCGCCGGTATTGGGCCCGGCAAGATATTCTTTGCCGTCCAGCCTGTAGGCTATGCGCTCAAACTCCTCCTTATCCATGCCGAGCTCATCAGGATAGGAAGGCGAATATGTAAGCCCGTCAAGGCATTTTTTAAGCGAAGCGCCGGCTTGCCCGTTTTCCTGCAAGGCCTCGTCCTTAAACGTATCAAGCAGCTGCTTCACCCTTTCGGACAGGCCAACATGCGCAAAAAGACTGGCGCTGCCGCTGTACATGGCGATAACGGCGTCATATTTTGGGAACACAAGCACATATTGCCCGAACGCGCCGTTGAACTGGAAGGCGCCTTCCTCGTCGCTCATCCATATCTGATAGCCATAGCCGTGCTTCATCTCGCCGTTTGGGGTCTGAATCTGCACGCTGGTAGCCGCGTCTATCCATTTTTCGCTTACTATAGGCTCGCCGTTCCAGCGGCCCCTGTTAAGGCAAAGCTGGCCGAGCTTGGCAGCGTCCTCTACCGTCAGCGAAAGCCCCCAGCCGCCCTTCTCTATGCCCTTGGGGCAAGTCTCCCACTCGTGATAGCGTATGCCCAGCGGCTCATACAGCCTTGGCGTAAGGAATTCCGTAAGGCTCATGCCCGTGCGCTTTACCAATGCGGCTGCAAGCACATATGAATTGAGCGAATTATAGTCAAACGCGCTGCCGGCTTCAAACTTGGGCGTGGACTGCATATACATTTTGAGCCAGTTTTCATCAAGCCCGCTGCCTACCTCGTTGAAGCGCGCGCCTGTGGACATGGTAAGCAGATTCCATACCGTGTGCGATTTAAGCGCCTTCGCGTTTGAGCTCGTCACATATTCAGGAAAAATGTCTATGATTCTTTCGTTTATATCAAGGTAGCCTTCGTCTATGGCCATGCCCACGGCAAGCCCTGTTATGCTTTTGCTCATGGAATAGAGCATATGCGGTACGTCCAGCCTGTATGGCGCATATGCACCCTCCGCTATGACCCTGCCATGCCTTAATACGGTTATGGCGTGGCAGGCCACGCTATCCGCCTGAGCCTCTATATCCCTGAAAAAGCTTTCCACAGCCTCGCTCGGCACACCCTCGGCCTCGGGCGTTGAGCGGGGCAGGGGGGCGGTGTTCGGCTTTGGCACGAAGCGCTGCTTTTGCAGCATGAAGCCGTAAAGCGGTATCTTTTCGGTATCATGCTTAATAAAGTTCAAAAGCAGCTCGGCGCTTTTCATCTGCATCGTTAAGTCCATTTGATTGATGCTCCTATAAAATCAAAACTCAAAAAGCGGCTTCAGCGCCGTTCAAATTCAGCCTGCTCACAGCCGTTCCAAGAGCCGTTCCCGCCCATTGCCGGATCGGCTATCCTTTCAAGATAGAACGCCGCGGAAGCAGCGCCCATATAGGGCTTGAGCCACAGATAACCTATGCCGAACGAAAGCGCGCACAATATGCCCCAGCCTATAAAGCTGAGGTTCAGGCAGAACAGCCTGCCCTTGTGGCCGAGCATGAGGCGTTTTGATTCCCTTACGCACTCCGCAACGCCCATATCCGGATTATCCGTAAGCAGATAGAAAGCCAGGCTGTAGCGGTATGCCGCTACAATGCCGGGCACAACGAACAGCAAAGACCATGCAAATATCAAAAGCGAAGTGTAAAGATAAAGCAGCAGGCCTTTGCCGAACAGCCTGAATTTGGAGAACAGCGTGTTAAGGTCAACCTCATGCCCCCTGATAAGGCCGGTATAGTAGCTGCAAAGCCCAAGCATGATGGCGCCTGAAAGCAGGAAGCGCGCTACTGAGAGCATAAATATGAACGGCCGCATTGCGCGCAGGGTAAACGAAAGCGCGCGCATGTTTACGCCCAACTGGGCCAAAAATGCATTTATGGCATCAGGCTTGCCAAACACCTTGTTAAATAAATCGTTTATGGAGCTAAAGTCGATATTGAGGCTAAGCGTCAAGCCGGTCAAAACGGCGGCTACAAGCGACACAAGAATACTGATACCCCACTTGCCGGCAAGCTTATTACGGGCAAGCTGCCTGAATTGGGAAGCGTTGCGCATGTGCATTTCCTCCTTAAAATAATAACAGCTCACCCGTATTATACTATACTTTTATTGCTTTAGGAACAGCTTTGGCCGTTACATTTTTGTAACCTTTGGAAGAGCGGCTATGCTTTTTTCAAGCTCCTCGTCCGTCGGGCGGTAATCTGTCATCTGGCCCTGGTTAAACACGCTGTATGCAGCCATGTCGAAATAGCCGGTACCCGTTAAGCCGAACAGTATCGTCTCGGCCCTGCCCTCCTCGCGGCAGCGCACAGCCTCGCGCACGGCGCCGAGTATTGCATGGGCCGATTCCGGAGCCGGAAGTATGGTCTCGCAGCGGGCAAACAGCTTTGCGGCCTCAAACACCCTTGTCTGCTCAACGGCTATGGCCTCCATCATGCCGTCATGGTAGAGCTGGGAAAGTATGGGCGACATTCCGTGGTATCTCAGCCCGCCGGCGTGGCTCGAGGCCGGCTTGAACGTGCAGCCAAGGGTGTACATCTTGGCAAGAGGCGTTATTTTGCCTACATCGCAGTAATCATATGCGAACACACCCCTCGTAAGCGATGGACAGGATATAGGCTCCACGGCCACAAAGCGCGTTTTGGCCTTGCCCTGAAGCCTGTCACGCATAAACGGCGCTATAAGCCCGCCAAGGTTGGAGCCGCCGCCGGCGCAGCCTACTATAACATCGGGGTATTCGTCATAAAGCTTCATGGCCTCCATTGCCTCAAGCCCTATTATGCTTTGATGCAGCAGCACCTGATTAAGCACGCTGCCGAGCACATAGCGGCAGTTTTCGGTGGTAACGGCGGTTTCAACGGCTTCCGATATGGCCGTGCCGAGGCTGCCGCCGTTTTGCGGATCCTCAGCCAATATGGCCCTGCCTGCGGCAGTGGTGCTGCTGGGGCTTGCTATAACGCTCGCGCCGAAGTTTTCCATAATGGCTTTTCTGTACGGCTTTTGCTGCGAGGAGCTTTTTACCATGAATACCTTGAGCGGAAGCTTAAAATATGCGCAGGCCTCGCTTAGCGCGGTACCCCACTGGCCGGCGCCGGTCTCCGTAGTGAGCGAGGCTACGCCCTGCTTTTTGGCATAAAACGCCTGCGCTATGGCGGAGTTTAGCTTATGGCTGCCGGAGGTGTTGTTGCCTTCGAACTTAAAGTATATTTTTGCGGGGGTATCAAGCTCCTTTTCAAGGTTGTACGCCCTTATCAGCGGCGACGGCCTGTATATCTTATACATATCCATCACCTCGCCGGGGATATCGATGAAGCGGGTAGTCTCGTCAAGCTCCTGATGTGAAAGCTCCTTGCAGAAAACGGGATACAGATCCTCCTCACGGGCTTTTTCAAGCGTTTTCGGGTTGAGCATGGGCGCGGGCTTGTTGGGCATGTCTGCCCTGAGATTGTACCATGCTGAAGGAATATGCTCTTCGCTTAATGTGATGCGGTGCGGAATCTTAGTCATTGTCATGTCCTCCTGAATAAACTTAAATAAAATAAAAAGCCCTTCGTCCCTATAATGTTGGGACGAAGAGCAATTATGCATTATCTTCGCGGTGCCACCCGACGTGGCGCGTAGAACGCGCCCTCTCATATAGCCTGCCATCACAGGCCATTCCCTTTTAACGGCGGGTCCCCGTCGGCTGCTACTTGGCAAAAAACTGCCTTTCGGCCGCCCTCGCAAGTCCATTCACCGCGCTCCGCTTCTGCCGTATTCACACCATCGACGGCTCTCTTCAAGGCGCTTTCGCAGCTACTACTCTTGCTCACAGGTTTATCTTTATGCGTTATTATATGCGTGATAAAACGATTTGTCAACAGGATAATATATTATGAGAGCGTCGAAAAAGTGCCTGGTCGCCACTTTTTCGAGCTTTTACGGGTTTTGCCTCTTGCTAATGCTCCCGGGCGGCAAAACCCGCAAGGTACGAAAACCTTTGGGCTTTCATCCGTTCTGACGCACATGCCGTCAGAGCCGGAATAAACATAAGGGGCAGCCGCCCCTTAACAGCCCCCGGGGTTTTTGACAGGCTGATATTATATTTAAGCTTTGTGAAGACGGAAATTGCTGTTTGGCGTTCCGTCCATTTCCTTTTGATAAATATATAGGTTTTAGGGCAATGGATATAAATGTGCGCCGGTTGCTCCCGCGCGCTTTTCGTGCTATGCTATAAGCGTTAAAAGCCACGCTATAACCGAGCCGGTGATGGGAGCTGCGGCTGCTTCAAGCCGCATCAGCCGCGGCATGGATATTCAACAGCACTATAAGGAGACATGATATGGACGGGACTTCGCCGCTGACCGAGCAGATAAACCCGCGCTTTGAGCAGATGGATACGCTCGATACCGAATCGATAATGTACATGATAAATGATGAGGATGCCAAGGTGGCCTCAGCGGTGCGCAAAGCCATACCCAATGCCGCCATAGTGGCAGAAAAGGCGGCTTGCGGCATAGCTAAGGGCGGCAGGCTGATATACGTCGGCGCAGGCACCTCCGGAAGGATAGGCGTGCTTGATGCAAGCGAATGTCCGCCAACGTTCGGCGTGAGCCATGAAACGGTGCAGGGGCATATCGCCGGCGGCTACGGCGCGCTGATACGCGCCGCAGAGGGAGCGGAGGACGACGCCGGCGAGGGGGCGAAGCTAATAGACGGCCTTGGCGTTACGGCTTATGATACCGTCATAGGCATAAGCGCGAGCGGAGGCGCAGCCTACGTTATTGCCGCCGTTGACAGGGCGAGGGAGAAGGGCGCGTACACCGCGGCATTAACATCGAATCAAGGCACGAGGCTCGGAGCCGCGGCCGATACTGAGATAGCCGTTATAACCGGTCCGGAAGCGGTGGCAGGCTCAACAAGAATGAAGTGCGCAACGGCGCAGAAGCTTGTGCTCAACATGATATCGACATCTGTAATGGTAAAGCTCGGCAGGGTGCGCGGCGCGCTTATGACGGATATGGTCGCCACCAATCAAAAGCTGAGGCAAAGAGCCGTAAGGATAGTTATGAGCGCAGCCGGAGCGGACGAGCATAAGGCGCTTGAAGCGCTTGAAAAGTGCGCTATGGACACGGGAAAGGCAATAAAACTGCTGGAGAGTAATAATGAATGAGCTTATGCTGCAGTCCGGACAGCGGCTGATGACGGGCTTTAGCGGAACTACGCCGCCAAAGGAGCTTGTACAAACCGTAAAGAAATACAAAATAGGCAACTACATACTGTTTGCGGAAAACATAGCCTCAGCCAGGCAGCTCAGGCAGCTTTGCGCCGCGCTTAGGGACATGGCTATAAGCGAGACGGGCATGGAGCCGCTTATAAGCACAGATCAGGAGGGAGGCAGGGTACAGCGGCTGCCCAAGGATATAATAAACACGCCCTCTGCAAGGGAGATAGCGGCTGCAAACAGCATCGAAAATGCGTATTCCATAGCCAGACATATTGCTGAGACCCTGCGCGAGCTTGGGCTGAATTATGACCTTGCGCCGGTCATGGACATTGACGGCAACAACGGCAGCACGGTGATAGGGGACAGGAGCTTCGGTACGGACGCTGAGACGGTGTCCCGCTTTGGCACGGCCATGATAAGGGGCATGCGCGACGGTGGCGTGCTTACCTGCGCAAAGCATTTTCCCGGGCATGGCGGCACGGGGGTTGACACGCACCTGTCCTTGCCAATTATAGATACCGGCATGGACGAGCTTGCCGCGACGGCGCTCGTGCCGTTCAAAAGGGCTATCGAGGCGGGCGTTGGCAGCATAATGACTACGCACATAGTTTTTTCCCGGCTTGACAAAAGCTACCCTGCCACGCTTTCACGCGCTGTCATAGGCGAGCTTTTAAGGAAAGGGCTCAGCTATTCAGGCATGATAATAACAGATTGCCTGCAGATGGGCGCGATAGCGTCGCATTACGGCGTAAGCGAGGCCGCGCTTTTGAGCATGAAGGCTGGCGTTGACATGTTCACTATAAGCCATGACTGCGCTGCCGCCGGAAGGGCAGCCCTGCTTATAAGCCAGGCGCTTGAAAGGGGAGAGGCCAGCATGGCGGAGCACGAAACGGCTTTGAACAGGATAGCGGAGGCTAAAAGATGGCTAAATACGTTATAGGCCTTGACGGCGGCGGGACGAAGACGGAGCTTGCGCTTGTGGATATGTCAGGTGAGGTGCTCTACACAGGCGTTACCGGCGCGCTTAACCCGACGAGCGAGCCGGAGAGTCCGCTTAAAACAGCGGATGAGCTTAAAAGAATAGTCGATGCGGACTGCATGGCCATATGCGCGGCATGCGCGGGCGTTGCCGATAATGAAAGGGCAGAGCTTGTTAAAAGCGCTTTAAGCAATATCTATAACGGAAGAATAATAATACGCACAGATGGCGAAAACGCCCTGTACACCGCGCTTGAAAACAGGGACGGATTGGCGCTGATATCAGGCACGGGCAGCATATGCTATGCTAAGAAAAACGGCCAAACGGTGCGCACAGGCGGGCGCGGCCATGTGCTTGACGATGGCGGCAGCGGCTACGCCATAGGCCGCGATATACTTAAGGCCGTGATAAGGGCGCATGACGGCAGGGCTGCAAAAACGGCATTGAGCGAGGCGCTGTTCAGCTATCTCGGCACGGACGATATAGCAAGAATAACGGCTAAGTTCACCTCGTCAGGCTGCAAAAAGGCGGATATTGCCTCCCTTTCAAAGCTTATACTGCAATGCCCGGGCGATGAAGCCGCAAACGCCATAATCGATTCCGCCGCAACGGAGCTTTTTATAATGGCAAGGGCCGCGATGGACGCGCTTCAGCTTGAAGGCTGCCATGTGGCGCTTATGGGCGGGATAATGCTTAATTATCCGATGATAGCCTCAAAAACTGCCGGGCTTATACGCTCTTATGACAAAGCGGCGGCCTGCTTTTTGTGCGACAGGAGCCCAGCCGTTGCCGCGGCGGAGTACGCGCTGGCACAGCTGAAATAGGCAAGCCTGACCCGAGGGCGCTTCATTGCCGCGCGACGCTGAATCGCACCCGATCAGCCCTTTATCAGCTGCGCCTCCCTGCAAGCTGATGGTATTAAAACAATAAAAACCACGCGACAACAGATTTATAATAGAATTTCTGGTATAATCTATCGGTATTATATAAACGGAGGCTGTGTATGTGCGGTGTTGAGTATATATCAAGCCAAGACGGGCTTAAAAAGCTTGAGCTGGCAGGCTGCGCTCAGGAGGCTGATACATTCATGCGCGTTGGCGGCGCCTTTCATGCGCGCTACGGCAAAAACTGCCGCATGCTGCTTTTTTCGCCAGGCAGGACGGAGCTTTGCGGCAACCATACCGACCATCAATGCGGCAAGGTGATAGCGGCCGCAATAAAGCAGGGCATAGCGGCAGCCGTTGGCAGGAACGTCTCAGGCAGATGCAGGCTGTTTTCGGAAGGCTTTGGCTATACAGAGCTTGATATAACGGAGCCGTATGCTGCTGATAAGGCAAGGGCCGGCTCTACTGCGGCGCTTATACTGGGTACCGCCGATTATTTAAGCTCAAAGGGATATGCGGTCGGCGGCTTTGACGCAGAGCTTGCCTCAACGCTGCCGGCAGGCGGCGGGCTTTCCTCCTCGGCGGCGTTTGCGGTGCTGTGTGCGCTTATACAGTCAGCATTGTACAATGATGCAGGGATACCACAAATGGAGCTTGCGAAGGCGGCTCAGTATGCGGAGAGCGTGCATTTTGGCAAGCCGTGCGGGCTTATGGATCAGGCAGCATGCGCGCTTGGCGGCGTGCAGATGCTGGACTTTTTCGTTCCCTGCGAGCCGAAGAGCGTTGAGCTTGAGTGGAGCATGGCTGACAGGTTTTCGCTGATGCTGGTTAACACAGGCTCAAGCCATGCTGACCTTACGGATGAATACGCGCTTATTGTAAAGGACATGACGAGCGTTGCGGAAGCCCTGGGCAAAAGCAGGCTCGGCTATACGGACAAGCATCGGCTTATCGAAAGCATACCTAAGCTGAGGTCTATGGGAATGGACAGGGCCATACTAAGGGCTATGCACTTTTTTGACGAGCAGCGAAGGGTGGTGCTTATGTGCGAAGCGCTTATAAGCAAAGACTATGAGCTGTATAGAAGGACTATGGGGCAGAGCGGGATATCCAGCGAGACCATGCTGCAAAACATATGCCCTAAGGACGCTAAGGAGCGCAGCCTTGCGCTGGCTATAAGCCTTGCAAGAATGTACCTTGGCGACACGGGCGCCGCAAGGGTGCATGGCGGCGGCTTTGCCGGCTGCATGCAGGCGCTTGTGCCAAAGGGCATGCAAGGCGAGTTCAAGGATAATATGGAGCTTGTATTCGGCAAAAACAGCGTATTTACCGTGGAGATACGTAAGGGCGGCGCATGCGTGGCGATGGAGCTTGGCCCCTTGAGTGAGGAGGATGGGCATACTGGTAAGTGATTGCACAAATCATAGCGGCCTTGACGGGCGGTTTATAAGAATAGGCAAAAAAAAACGCGCCGCAAACAA
>SAMEA3663277__coassemble_325_pt1 | contig 15171 bp, 15 predicted proteins | sample SAMEA3663277__metabat2_low_PE_023 | metagenome-assembled genome bin SAMEA3663277 (sample SAMEA3663277) | pig gut metagenome | biome: pig gut; feature: pig-associated habitat; material: faeces | place: China | collected 2013
ATAGCTTCGCGGTTGTATTCCAATATCCAGCCTCTAACCTCAACCCAAGGCAGACCGTAGAAAGCTCCATAATACGCAATCTTTGCGGCGGGCGATACGGCCTTTAATATATCGTAATGCTCCGTCAGCGAGCCGTACTCGCTCTCCCTGTGTGCCCTGCGGTATTCTGCCGTGTTATCAAGAAATGTGACCAGGTCGTACATACCCACCGTATCTATTGCACAGGCCCACAGCTCGGGATAGCGCGCCGCGCAGGATAGCGTCATAAAGCCACCGTAGCTGGTACCGGTAACGGCAAGATACTTATCATCGCAGGATACGGCAAGCGCGGCACGCCGACTATATATAACGAAAAAAGTGGCTTGTGAGAGATGCTTGCAGCCACTTTTCTGATTGATTTGGCGCGCAGGCAATATTCCAACGCGCCGTTATCGGGTTTAGCTTATGTCCTGTTCAGCCCAGCTCGGCCCTGTATTCTTCGGTCTCCCTGTCGTTTGCCAGTATAAAGTGACCTTCCTCTATCTCCCTCCATGCAGGAGGATACTTATCATAGTCGTAATGGCACTCATCAGGCTTATACACTATCAGCTTCTTGTTCTTTTCCCTATCAGGATCGGCAAGCGGCAGCGCGCTTAAAAGCGCCTTTGTATACGGGTGCAGAGGATGCGCAAACAGCTTTTCGCAATCCGCAAGCTCAACTATGGTGCCTTTGTGTATAACGGCTATCCTGTCCGATATAAAGCGCATAACGCTAAGGTCGTGCGCTATGAACAGATACGTCAGGTCCCTTTCCCTTTGCAGCTTGCTCATAAGGTTGAGCACCTGCGCCCTTATTGATACGTCAAGCGCCGATATCGGCTCATCCGCTATGATGAACTCCGGCTCCATAATAAGCGCTCTCGCTATGCCTATGCGCTGCCTTTGGCCTCCTGAAAACTCATGCGGAAACCTTGATGAAAATTCCGGCAGAAGGCCCACGTCCAGAAGCGATTCGTCAACCAGTTCCGTGCGCTGCCTGCGCGTCAGGTTCTTTTTTGTGCTGTATGTGCCCTCGGCAATGATATAGTCTACCTTGGCCCTTTCGTTCAGGCTGGCCATAGGGTCCTGGAATATCATCTGTATTTCGGATATCACCTTTTTATCAAGCTCTCTTGATATTTTGCCGTCTATGCGCTCCCCCTTGTACAGTATACTGCCTGCGCTTATTGGATGTATACGCATTATGGCGCGGCCTATGGTGGTTTTGCCGGAGCCGGACTCGCCCACCAATCCAAACGTTTCTCCCCTGTAAATATCAAAGCTTACGCCTTTTACCGCCTTGAACGGGTTACGCCTTGTGCCGAAGGTGACCTCCATATCCCTTACGCTCAAAAGAACTTCTTTCCTTTTCTTTGCAGCTTCCATGTATGCAGCCTCCTTCGTCAAATGCCGCTATGTATGTTTTTAAGGTACGCAGGCGGGTCTATCTTGGGCGCCCTTGGATCAAGCAGCCATGTGCGCGCCTTATGCGTGGGCGAAACATCGAAGAAGGGCGGCTGCTCCTCAAAGTCGATTGCAAGCGCCTGAGGATTGCGCGGGGCAAATGCATCGCCCTTTATCTCCTTGAACAGGTTTGGCGGCGTCCCCTTTATGGAATAGAGATCCTGCCCCTTTATGCCCAGCTGCGGCAGACTTGAAAGCAGCGCCCATGTATACGGATGATGCGGATCATAGAACACTTCTCTTACCATGCCTATCTCCACTATATCTCCGGCATACATTACGGCTACCCTGTCCGCTATATTCGCAACAACGCCAAGGTCATGCGTAATGAATATTATGGTCAGATTATAGCGCTGCTTCAGCTCCTTCAAAAGCTCCAGTATCTGCGCCTGTATGGTAACGTCAAGCGCCGTTGTAGGCTCGTCGCATATCAGTATCTTCGGCCGGCAGGCTATGGCAATGGCTATTACCACCCTTTGCCTCATTCCTCCGGAAAACTCATGCGGATACTGCTTATACCTTCTTTCCGGCTCCTCGATGCCAACATCCCGCAGTATGCCATACACGGCCTCCTTCAGCTTTGCGCCCTTCAGCCCCTGATGCAGCTCCAGCGCCTCGCCTATCTGCTTGCCTATCGTCTTTAGCGGATTAAGGCTCGTCATGGGGTCCTGCATTATCATGCTGACCTCGCTGCCGCGTATCTTCAGCCATTCCTTATCCTTTTTATATGACGACAGCACCTGAGGCTTTGCGTCATCCATGCCGTAATATACTATTTCTCCGGATGATATAAAGCCGTTTGGGTCGAGCAAGCCTATAAAGTTCTTGTTCAGCACGCTTTTTCCGCAGCCGGATTCGCCCACTATGGCAAGGCTTTCACCCTTATATACATCCAAGCTTACTCCGCGTATGGCGTGCAGCACCTTTCCGCGCAAATTGAACTTAACGTTGAGGTCCTTTACGGACAATATGATGTTGTTATTCTCTTCCATAAAAGGCCTCCCTCAGTTGATGTGGTTCTTAGGATCGGCAGCGTCGCTGAAGGCATTGCCAACAACGTAGAACGATATAGTGACCACCGAAAGTATTATGGTGGGATATATCAGCTGGTACCTGAGCGTTGGGCTGAGCATAAGCTTCCTGCCCACGTTTATAAGGTTGCCCAGGCTTGGCACCTCCGCGGGAAGGCCCAAGCCTATATAGGTTATAAATACCTCGCTTGCTATAGCCTCGGGTATTGACAGCGCCATCCTGAGCATTATTACCGATACCAGATACGGCAGCAGGTTCCTGAATATAATGGTCAGCGTGCCTGTGCCCAGGCATCTTGACGCCAGATTGTATTCCCTATCCCTGATTATGATTATTTGATTGCGTATAAAGCGCGCCATGCCTATCCACCGCGTAAGGCTCATGGCAAGCAGCAGCGTGCCAACGGACGGCTTCATCATGTATGATACAAGAATCAAAACAAGCGATGACGGCACGTTGTCCAGTATGTTGTACAGCTCGGTAAATATTATATCCGTCTGCCTAACATAGCCCCAAAGCACGCCCGCGGCTATGCCTATTATAGCCTCTATGCAGGCTACCGCAACGCCTATCAGCAAAGATGTGCGCGTCGCGCCCCAAAGCCTTGACCACAGATCCTGACCAAGCTCATTGGTGCCCATTATAAAGGTAAAATCCCTTCCATCCTCAAGCACTACCTTGCTGCCCGGCTCAAGGTTCCTGAATATGGCGCCCGTTTGTGGGTTTATGTTTGAGTTAAACGAATCAAGCTGATTGGGCAGATACGGCTGTATGAACGTGAACGCAAGTATGGCAAGCACTATACATACCAGTATCATAGCCACGGGGTTTTTTCTGAATGCCCTGAACGTGCTTCTCCAGTATGAATAGTTTGAATAGCCCGTGCGCTCAACAGCGGCCTCGTCAAAAGGCACCACCTTAAAGGCTTCTTCATCGCTAAGCTTTGTGCGTATGGCCTCGTTAACGCTTTCCTCAAGCTTTTCCACACGGGGGTTTTTGAATCTCATGCCCATATGCTCACCTCGATCCTTTCTTGCCCGCAAAGCTTATGCGCGGGTCAAGAAGCGTCATCATTATATCGCCCACAATAAGGCCGATTATGCCTACGGATGCAAACAGTATAACTATCGCCTGCACCATGCTGTTATCCTGCCTTTTTACAACGTCAACCAGCAAGCCGCCCATGCCGGGTACGGAGTAGAGCGATTCTATGTATATAGAGCCTACCACCGTATTCAAAAACGTTGTGGGCAAATACTGGCCAAGCGGCACAAAAGCGTTCCTGAACACATGGCGGAACATTATCCTTCTTTCAGAAAAGCCCTTTATCCTGGCAAGCTTAACGTAGTCCTTTGTGCTTTCATCCACCATATAACGCCTAAGCCACATAGCGTAGTAGGATATATTTGGCAGCGCCAGCGAAAACACGGGCAATATCCATGTTCTTGCTTCCGTTTCCTTAAATGTCAGCGGCAGGTTCAATAGCTCCGTACCATATATTTGTATAAACAAAAAGTATACTGCGGCAGGCACAGCCTGAATGAGCACTATGAACGCTGTACCTATTTTATCGACAATTTTTCCCTTGTTTTGCGCCATTACCGTGCCAAGCGGCAAGCCTATCAAAAGCGCCAGCAGCAGCGCAAGCACGCCAAGCTTTAGGCTAAGGGGTATTTTGGGCGCAAGCACCTCAGTAACAGGCACCTGATTCCTGTAAACATACGATATACCGAGGCTGCCCTTTGTAACCACATCCCTTATGAATATAAACAGCTGCTCCGCTACGGGCTTATCAAGCCCCATCTGGTGCAGGCTGTTCTTTATCTGCTCCGGCGACATATGGTCATAATTGGGAAAATAGCCTGTAATTGGCATTTTACGCATAAGCACGAACACTATCGACACGATTATTATAAGCGTGATAATGGAGCGGGCTAAGCGTTTGGCAATGTACTTTACCATTCTTCCTCCTGCATCCGCATTCGGGCAGCCGCATCAAGCAGCCGCCCGAATGCAAGCTTTTATCAAAGCGATGTGTTTAATGCTTAATACTCTCCGTTAGTCCACGAATTCAGATTCTTCTCATATTCCTCCATAGAGATGAAGTGATCCTGAAGATGCATGCCCTTATAGGATAGCTTAGCATAGCCGCAGGCAGCATATGCGCCCTCGTATATATTGAGCTTTGTCGCCTGATAGTTGGCGGGCCCAATGTAGCAGGGAACAATCATAGCGTTGTTTATAAGCAGCGCCTCCGCCTTGGCAAAGTTGTCAAAGCGCTTGGTCAGGTCAACGCCCTCCTGTATGCCCGCGTCAACAAGCGAGTAATACTCTTTGAGCACTGCGCGCACTTCGGCAAAATCCTCCGAGGCTATAAACTCATCGGCATAGTTGCCTACGCTGTTGGTGGTTATAGCGGTAAAGTTGTTGCGGAACAGTTCGTCATCCAGTATAAGGTTCCATCTGTTATAGGTGTTGCCGGCCTCTATACCTGTTTCAGGATTGGTGGAGCCGCCGAAGGGATCGGTCCACGTCTGCGGGTCTATATAGTCGGCGCCCCAGCGCACGCGCATGAAGCAATACTTACCTGCGCTTCTGGTCTCGGAAAGGAAGTTCTCCGAGGGGCCAGCCCACAGCTCCAGCTTTATGAAGTCCGTGCCGAGCGCCTTTTCAAGCTGCTGCTTTACTATTACGCACTCGTTCTCGTAGTTCTTATCGCCGCTCTGATAGGATATCAGCATGGTTACGGGGAACGTTACGCCCTTTGCGCTCAGCTCCTCCATAGCCTTTGCCTTATACTCGTTAGCTTTATCCAGGTTGTAGAAATTGGCCTCGATGCCTTCAAACGCGGGCATATCGGCAAAGTCTACTCCCTTATCGGTATAGCAGGAGCCTGCAGGGGTTATGCTGTGCTGCAGCAGGGCCTTGTAGCTTTCCTGGTCCACTGCGCTTTGCACCACGAACTCTCTGTCAAGCGCGCTCATCACGGCATGGCGGAAATTGCTGTTCAGTACGCAGCGCATCCAATCCTCGGGCTTATACTCGTCGGGATAAGTCGGGCGGAAGTTGAACGCATAGAAGTAATGCCACATGGCGTCCTCACGGCTCTTGGAAAGGTAGTCTGTATTGTTCGCCTTCCAATCGTCCAGTATATCGTTGCTGATCTTGGCATAATCAATCTCATTGCGCAGCACCATTGTGGGGGCAAGTGTTGCGGCTTCTGCGTTGTAGGTTTTTTCTATCCTGTCGATATAAACCCTGTCAGCGTCCCAGTTATTTACGTTCTTGACGAATGTCTGCTTTACCTGAGGCTCCCATTCGGTCAGTATAAACGCGCCGCAGCTATATATCTTGTCGATAGATGTGCCGAAGTCGTTGCCGGTTTCGGTAGCGAGCGAATCCACCAGCGGCCCATACACGGGCAGCCAGCATGCATATGCCAAACCGCCAAGGAAGTAGGGCGTGGGCCTTTCCAGCGTGTATTCAAGCGTATAAGCGTCCAGCGCCTTTACGCCTACATCGTCAAAGTTAGCTTCCTCGCCGGCGGCAAGCGCGTTAAAATAAGCTTCCGCTCCCTTAATCACCTTTACCTGATCATATGTACCCGAATCGGTCTTGGGGTCGCACACCAGCTTTAGGCCGCTTACCCAGTCGTTCGCGGTGACATCGGCTATCTCCTTGCCGTTGCAGTCATACCATTTCTGGCCTTCCCTTATTTTAAAAGTCCATACCGTGCCGTCATCGCTGGTGGTCCAGGATTCGGCCAAAGCGGGTATTACATTCGAATGGTTGTCGAACTCCACAAGACCGTCAACCATATTGCAGGCTACGGCATGCTCCAGCTCCTTGCCGCTGGCAAGATAGTTGAGCGTGGTATTCTCCACATCGTAAAGCATACGGAAAACAGCGGGTTCGCCGTTGCCCGTATTGCTGCCATCGGCCGCATTGCCGCCGTTAGGCTGGTTTGTATCCTGAGTGCATCCGCACACTATAGCGGCCGCCATCAGGATAGCAAGCAGAAGTGCAAAATACTTCTTCATCGGTTGTTTTCTCCTTTGCAACATGTGATTTTCATTGCCGCACACACGGCAAATCTATATAAAAATAAAAGTATATAATCGCTGCTGTATCGTATGCGCAATCGCTGCTGTATCGTATGCGCGTATGTGCTGAGTCTTAAGCTTTCGCTTATGTTTACGTTTTCGTTCTGCCGGCACAGCCGGTTTGTGTGTACGGCAGTCTATCGGTTCTGTTCTGCAAATTGTTCCTCAGCGCCGCATTTATTTGGCCTGAGGGCTTCCATCAATGTTATAGAAGCGGTATTGTTCATATGTTTAATTCGGGATGCATAAATATATATTATATCAACCTCCGCTAAAATGCAACCGTTTCTAAACAATTTTATCAAATAATTATTCACCATAAATTGCAATGCCAATCGCCGCATCAAAGTCAGTGATAAGGCTTGTTAGCTGATATTCGCACTCAGCAATCTCTTTAAGATATATGGTTTATTCGAAATCTTCGTCTAATCCTTGGCAGGCATTTTATTCTGCAAATAGAAATTAAGCTGTTGTCCTGGCGGGGTTTTCTGCTTCAACGGGCTTTCCCCCGCCCATTCGGGCGGAGGGAAAGCTTTCTTATACATCACCGGCGGCATGCGCCGCCTTAGATATTAAGGCTTAGTTGCAGCCGCAGCCGCAGGGGTTGTTATTGTTGTTGTTGGAGCAGCCGTTGTCACAGCCGCAGCCGCAGCCATTGTTGCTGAATCCGCCGGCAAGCAGGATAAGTATGATTATCCACCACCAGTTGTTGTTGCAGCCACAGTCATCGTTGCAGCCGCAGCCGCAGCCGTTGTTGCTGTATCCGCCGGCAAGCAGGATAAGTATGATTATCCACCACCAGTTGTTACCGTTGCAAAAGCTACACATTATGCTTTCCTCCTTGTTATTTGACCCGATGGGCAATTCTAAGATATATTACTCATTTGGGCCAAAAGGTGTGCATGTGCAGCAGCACGATATTGCCTGGCAAAATATATAGAATACACTGCCTGTTTATTTTGAGCTTAACGAAAACGATGGCTTCAGCATAAGCGTCTCCTTGCCGAATATTGAGCTTAAGGACATGCTGCAGCGTATACCGCTTGACGATGCAAGGCTGTATGCGCTTGACGATACGGCAAGGGATATATCCTCATTATGCAGAGCCGAAGCCGTTCTGCTTGCGTTTTTAAGGCCCGCCAACGAGCCTACCGAGCATTTTATCAACGAGCTTTATGAAAAATACGCCGATATAGCAAAGCGCTGCCGCGTGCTGCTTATACTTCCCGATAAAGCCGCGAACGATCCAACCCTCGCCCGCTTCCTTGCGCGCTGGCAGGACGCCGAGATACTGCTGGACAAGGACGACGTTCAAGCCAAGCTTGCAAGGGAAACATTTAATGAGCCTAACGACTATCCTCTGCTGTTCATCGTTTCAAAAAACCGTGAGTGCCGCTTTTGCACTACCGGCTACTCCGTCGGCGGCGTAGAGCTTATCAGCAGGCTTATAGGCGAAATGCTGAAGCGGCAGCGTTAATGCGCTCGCGCTGTTATTTCTTCGTTTTAGGCGTAAATATGGCCGCGTTAAGCGCGCCGAACACTATCGCCGCGGCAACTCCGCCTGCGGTGCCCTTTATCCCTCCTGTAAACGCGCCTATTATGCCATCCTCCATCGCCCCGTCTATAGCGCCCTTGCCAAGCGCGTAGCCAAAGCCGGTAAGCGGCGTTGTTGCCCCTGCCCCTCCAAGCCTTACAAGCGGCTCATACAAGCCCATCGCCGTAAGGAATACGCCCGCTACCACAAACAATACCAGTATCCTTGCTGGCGTTAGCCTTGTTAAGCTTATCAATAGCTGGCCTATAACGCATATAAGGCCTCCTATAATAAACGCGTACACATAATCCATCGCTTCCATATGCATCAGTTTTTCCGCCTTTCTATTATCACTCCGTGCGCTATGCCGGGTATGCTGTCGCCCTGCAAGCCTGCCGTGGGGCTCATAAGCGCGCCCGTAGCCATAAACAGTATCCTGTTAAAATCGCCGGCCTCCATGCGCGGCAAAAGGTAGCCGTTCAGCGTCACTGCGGAGCAGCCGCAGCCGCTGCCGCCGCAATCAACATTCTGCTTTGAATAGAATATTATGTTGCCGCAGTCAAGATGCCTGTTGCCTATATCTATGCCCGAATCCGCAAGCAGCATGGCAAAAAGCTCGCTGCCAAAGCGGCCAAGATCCCCCGTTACTATGTAGTCGTAATCCGCTACCGTTCTGCCGGTATCAAAAAGATGCTTTTTCAGCGTATCCGCCGCGGCAGGCGCCATCGCCGCGCCCATGTTGCTCGCGTCCGTTATGCCAAGATCGACTACCCTGCCTATGACCCCGCCGGCTACATATATGGACGAAAACTGGCCGTTATCGCCGCATGCGCTGTCCGCAAGTATGCTGCAGCCCGCGCCCGTCACCGTGCGCTGAGATGTGGGCGTAGACTGCGCGCCCATCTCCAGCGGCAGCCTGTATTGGCGCTCCGCCGTTGAAAAGTGGCTCGTAGCGGCGCAGGCTATTCTGTTGGCATAGCCGCCGTCAATCAGCATGGAGCCTATCAGTATAGATTCCGCCATAGTGGAGCATGCCCCGTATAAGCCAAGGAACGGCATTTCAAGCTCCCTCGCGGCAAAGTTTGCCGATATTATCTGGTTTAGCAGATCCCCGCCAAGCAGTATGTCTATTCCCATCGGCGTAAGCCCGGCTTTGTCCAGCGCCTTACGCACGGCATGCTCAAACATCTTGCGCTCGGCTTTTTCCCAAGTCTCCTCTCCCCAGGTGTCGTCCTCAAGGGTTATATCAAAATAGCTCCCGAGCGGGCCTTGCGCTTCAACGTCGCCAACTATTGTGGAGCCGCAGATAAGCCTTGGCGGGTTGTTGAAGAAAACGCTGGAGCGGCCTGTACACTTTGTGCGCATATTAAGCCTCCCTTAAAACTTTCCCGATATAAGACAGGCTATAAGCCCAACAAGCACGCTTGCGCTTATGCCGTAAACAAGCACCGGACCCGCTATGGAGAACATCTTCGCTCCCAAGCCCAGCACATAGCCCTCTCTTTTGAACTCCATTGCCGGAGATACTATTGAATTTGCAAAGCCCGTTATGGGCACAACGCTTCCTGCGCCCGCCCATGAGCCTATGTTGTCATATACGCCTATGCCCGTAAGCGTAGCGCCAAGAAAAACAAGCACTATCGCCGTGAATGCGGCAACGTTTGATTCGCTGAAGTTAAGCACAAGCTTGGCAAAATCGTGTATAAGCTGGCCTATGCAGCAGATTATCCCTCCTGATATAAAAGCGCGCACGCATTGCAGGAAGGTTTTGCTCTTTGGCATCTTCTCGTTTACGCGGCGCTGGTAATCCTTCTCCTTTTGAGAAGGTATACGTTCTTTTTTCATACCTTTCCTCCTCTACAGCATGATTTAAGGAAGCGCTTATCAAACAAGGGATGGCGGCATAACGCGGAGATTTTTCGCCGGAGCCATGCAAAATGCGCAGGCATAGCGGCGCTGTATCGATTTCTTTTGCAGGAGCTGCGGCGCAACGCTCCCCCGCCATGACGCTGTGCCGAATCGATCGGCGCTTCCCTAAGCAGTCATACAGAAGTATGCGCATGAGGCGGAGGTTTTATGCCGTGCGGTTTTCCTCCTTATCCCCCTTGCCAGCATATCCAAATTCCATAGTCCTTTTTTCCCTGTCGTTGGGCAGGCCCGTTCCGGCGGAGGCGCTAAGCTGCGGCTGCGGCCTTGTGAAGCAGGCGCGGCTTTTCCCTTTAGCCAAAACAAACATTGTTCAGTATAAACCTGGCCCCCGCGAGCCTGTTTTCTCCAGGCGGGGATACAAAAGCAAAGTATAAAAGCGTGCACAACGCAAGGCACGCTATTATTCCGGCTGCTATAAGCAGTATTTTTCTTGATCTGTGCATACAAAAAGCCCTCCGTAAGGCTATTATCCTCAGAAGGGCTATCATTTATGCGTTTATGTGCCATGAACGGCCGTTAAAAATCGAATCCGAAACCTATTCCCTTTATTCCGGCCGCCTTTTCGGAAAGCTTTTTTATCGGAAAGTCGTTCATGTCTATAACAAAATTCTTCTGCTCACCACCGTCAAAAAGCGCATTCTTTGAAAAATACCACGCGCCTATAAACCTGTCCTCAGCATCGTAAAAGCCGACATATATCATATTTGTGCTGCATCGCTTGCCGGTTTGGCATGTGAGCCTTCCCGATAGCGTTGAAAGGGAAGGATAGTTGTCAGCCACAAAAAGATGGTCCACTTTTATGCGCGCCCCCCTTTGATCATGCGCTTTGGCGGAAAGCTCGGCATTAAGCGTTACCTCTGCTCCCGGCTCTATGCTGCTTTCGGGTATCCACTGCGCAAGGTAGCTCCTTTCGCCGGGCAGCAGCACGATATACTCGCTAAGCTCCGGCGTAAACTCATGCGTTTCGCTTATCCCGCCGCAGCTTGCCGTAAACTTGGCGGAGCTTATCACTATCGGGCAGTCGCCATTGTTTTCATATTCTACTGCCGCATAAAGCGTGCTTGCCGATGTGCCGGCATAGGCATAGGCCGCGCTTGAAAGCACCTTAGCACTCGCATTGGAGCCGTATGCGCCGCCCGTATTCATCCCAGCCGTGTTTTCAGGTACGGCAGAAGCGGCGTCCGCACCATCGTTTGAAACGGGTACTGCCGCGTCGTCAACAGCTTCTTCTTTGCAGGCGCACAGCATAAACATCATAATCAGCGCCATTGTTGCCGCAATTAGCTTTTTCATGCTTTGATTATAGCACAGTACAATAAAAATTCCAAAGCATAATTAACGAATTTGCAATATGGTAATAATGTGCTAAAATGGAGGCGTAATATCAGCAGCTCAGGCTTTGGCCTCAGGTTTAATTGAGTATTCAGATTTTTTAGGAGGAACTGCTATGGCTAAGATGACAGTGAAGGACGTGGACGTGCGCTCCAAGCGCGTGCTGGTAAGGGTGGACTATAATGTTCCGCTTGATGCAAACGGCAATGTAAGCGATGACAAGCGAATAACCGCGTCGCTGCCTACAATAGAATACCTTCTTGAAAACGGAGCCCGCGTGATACTCTGCTCCCATCTTGGCAGGCCAAAGGGAGAGGTCAAAAAGGAGTTTTCGCTTCTGCCTGTAGCTAAGCGCCTTAAGGAGCTTCTGCCCGATGTAAAGATAAGCTTCGCTTCGGACTGCATAGGTGAAGAAGCCGAGCAAAAGGCGATGGCTCTTAAAGACGGCGAGATACTTTTGCTTGAGAACCTCCGTTTCCACAAGGAGGAGGAGAAAAACGATCCCGAGTTTGCAAAAAAGCTGGCCTCCCTTGCGGAACTGTATGTGAGCGACGCTTTCGGCACGGTACACAGGGCGCATGCTTCTACCGTGGGCGTAGCGGGCTATCTTCCCGCAGTGGCAGGCTTCCTTATAGGCAAGGAGCTCAGCGTTATGGGCGGCGCCCTTGAGAAGCCCGAAAGGCCGTTCGTCGCAATACTCGGCGGCGCAAAGGTGGCGGACAAGATAGGCGTTATAACCAACCTTCTAAACAAATGCGACACCCTGCTTATAGGCGGCGGCATGGCGTATACGTTCTTCAAGGCTATGGGCTATGAAATAGGCGATTCGCTTCTTGACGGCGAAAGCATAGCTCTTGCCGGCCAGCTTATGGAAACGGCCAGGCAAAAGGGCGTTAAGCTTATGCTGCCCGTTGATACGGTGGTTGCCAAGGCCTTCGCTGCGGACGCGGAGCACAAGACCGTGGCGTCAAACGAGATACCCGCAGGGTGGCAGGGGCTTGACATAGGCGAAAAGACCGCTCAGCTTTACGCAAAGGAGATAAAGGCCGCAAAGACCGTTATATGGAACGGGCCTATGGGCGTGTTTGAATTTCCCGAGTTCGCAAAGGGTACGGCCGCGATAGCAAAGGCCTGCGCCGAGTGCGGCGGCACTACTATAATAGGCGGCGGCGACTCCGCAAGCGCGGTCAAGAAGCTTGGCTATGCCGATAGTATTACCCACATATCCACCGGCGGCGGCGCAAGCCTTGAGTTCCTTGAAGGAAAGGTGCTCCCGGGCGTTGCCGCGCTTAACGACAAATAATGCCAAAGCGGTTGGTTTATACAGAATACAGAAAGGCTTTATAAAACATGAGAAGACCCATAATAGCCGGCAACTGGAAGATGAACATGACCCCATCTCAGACCCGCAGGCTGATAGCCGAGCTTAAGCCGCTTATAAGCGACGAGGATTGCGACGTTGTTATCTGCCCGCCGTCGTGCTGCCTGCAGGCGGCGGCTGAGGCGCTTGAGGGCAGCAGCATACGCCTTGGCGCGCAAAACGTGCATTGGGAAAAAAGCGGCGCCTTTACCGGCGAAGTCAGCACGGATATGCTAAAGGAGCTTAACGTTGAATTTGTAATAGTTGGCCACAGCGAAAGAAGGCAGTATTTTGCCGAGACTGACATCACCGTGAACAAGCGCGCACGCGCCGCAATAGCGGCAGGGCTCACCCCCATAATATGCGTTGGCGAGAGCTTAGCGGAGCGCGAAAGCGGCAAGACCGAAAGCGTAGTTTCCCTGCAAACCGAAAAGGCGCTTGAGGGCATGACAATACAAGAGGCTGCGCATATAGTGCTTGCTTACGAGCCGATATGGGCAATAGGCACCGGCCGCACCGCCACAAGCGATCAGGCTAACGAAACCATAGCCGTTATACGCGAACAGGTCAGGAGGCTTTACGGCAGCGCCGCGGACGATGTACGCATACAGTACGGCGGCAGCATGAAGCCCGGCAACGCAGCGGAGCTTATGGCAATGAGCGAGATCGACGGCGGGCTTATAGGCGGGGCAAGCCTTAAGGCGAGCGATTTTGCCGCCATAGTACACTACAACAAATAAAAGGGGTATACACATGAAGAGCATGACCGCGCTTATAATATTGGACGGCTTTGGCTGCCGCACGGAAAGTGCATACAACGCGATAAGGGCTGACGGCATCAAGCGCATAAGCAGGTTTATAGAGGACTATCCTCATACTAAGATAGCCGCCTCCGGCATGGCCGTAGGGCTTCCGGAAGGTCAGATGGGCAATTCCGAGGTAGGTCATCTTAACCTTGGCGCCGGCAGGATAGTATATCAGGAGCTTACAAGGATAACCAAATCCATTGAGGACGGCGACTTTTTTGAAAATCCGGCCTTTAACAAGGCCATAGACACCTGCCTTGAAAAAAGCACGAAGCTACACCTGTTCGGCCTTTGCTCGGACGGCGGAGTACACAGCCACCTCAAGCACCTTTACGCGCTTGTTAAGCTTGCAAAGCAGAAGGGGCTTGACAGGGTGTATATACACTGCTTTATGGACGGGCGCGACGTTCCTCCCCAAAGCGGAAAGGACTATATTGCCGCGCTGCAGGCCGAGCTTATAAAGCTTGGCTGCGGCAGGATAGCCACCATAATGGGCCGCTATTACGCAATGGATAGGGATAACCGCTTTGAGCGCGTTGAAAAAGCATATGCCGCCATGACCTATGGCGAAGGCGTTAAGGCAAGCGATCCTGTAAAGGCCATGCAGGCTTCCTACGATAACGGCGTTACAGACGAATTTGTACTGCCAATTGTGATTACCGAAAACGGCAAGCCCGTAGCTACCGTTGACCCTGATGACAGCGTTATATTCTTCAATTTCCGTCCGGACAGGGCAAGGGAGCTTACAAGGGCCTATCTTTTTGAGGATTTTGCCGGCTTTGAAAGAAGGCGCGGCTTCTTCCCGCTGACCTATGTTTCCATGACACAATACGACAAGGATTTTGAAGGTAAGCTTTCCGTCGCATTTAAGCCGGAGACGCTGAAAAACACTCTCGGCGAATATGTTTCAAAGCACGGCTTGAAGCAGCTGCGCATAGCCGAAACCGAAAAATATGCCCATGTCACGTTCTTCTTCAATGGCGGCGTTGAAGCGCCCAATCCGAATGAGGACAGGGTGCTGATACCATCTCCCAAGGTGGCGACATACGACCTTAAGCCGGAAATGAGCGCATACGAGGTAACCGAAGAGGCTGTAAAGCGCATAAAGAGCGGCGAGTATGACATGATGATACTCAACTTTGCCAATCCTGATATGGTCGGCCACACCGGCGTTATGGATGCCGCTGTAAAGGCTGTGCATGCGGTTGACGAGTGTGCCGACAGGGTGATACGCACCATACTTGCATGCGGCGGCAGGGCTATACTCACCGCGGACCACGGCAACTGCGAGCTTATGGCCGATGAAAACGCCACGCCTTTCACGGCGCATACTACATCCCCCGTTCCGTTTGTGCTTATAGATGATAAAAGGAAGCATGTAAGGCTCAGGGACGGCGGCAAGCTGAGCGACGTTGCGCCGACCATGCTTGAACTTATGGGCATACCTCAACCGGAGGAAATGAGCGGAAAAAGCCTTATAGAAAAATAAAGCTCATGCTTATACTAAGGGGCGCAGCTTCAGCTGCGCCCTCATAATATCGAAAAAGTGGCGACCATCCACTTTTTTGACACTCTCAAAAGTGGCGAATAGCC
>SAMEA3663277__coassemble_366_pt1 | contig 14265 bp, 10 predicted proteins | sample SAMEA3663277__metabat2_low_PE_023 | metagenome-assembled genome bin SAMEA3663277 (sample SAMEA3663277) | pig gut metagenome | biome: pig gut; feature: pig-associated habitat; material: faeces | place: China | collected 2013
GCAGTATCCGGAATGGAACCTCAGCTGCCGCATACCATATGTTGGCCACGGCATGATGGTTTACTACTGCGTGCAGCACGGCTTATTCTACCAGTTGGTATAAGCGTAGAAAGGGCTCAGTCTGTCAAAAAAGTGGCTGGTCGCCACTTTTTTGAGTTTTTTCGGGTTTCGCCTCTCGCATTAGCTCCCGGGCGGCAAAAGTAGCAAGGTACGAAAACCTTTGGGTTTTCATCCGTTCTGACGTGCATGCCGTCAGAGCCGGAATAAAGCTTAAGGGGCAGCCGCCCCTTAACAACCCCAGGGTTTATCGACACGCTGAGGGCTGCTTTTCATAAAGCAGCCCTTGTGATATCGCTTTTTAACCCGCTATGCTTATTTATCAATATCAAGCGTGCTGGTGCAGTTTGGGCAGCGCACAGCGTCAATGGCTATTTCGCTCCTGCAATAGGGGCATAGCTTTGTTGTGGGCGCAGGGGGCGCATCCTCCTTTTTGCCTATCGACTTCAGCTGGTTGAGCGCCTTGACCACAATAAACAGCACAAACGCAACTATAACAAAGTTGAGCACAGCCATTATAAACGCGCCATACTGAACGTCAACGCCGTCAATCGTCCACACAAGGTCTGAAAAATCGACCTTTACAAGCAGCCCTATCAGCGGGGATATGATGTTGTTGACAAGCGACGTTACTATGGCCGTAAACGCGGCGCCAACCATCATGCCAACGGCAAGATCCATTGCATTGCCCTTTATGGCGAATGCCTTGAACTCTTCAAAAAACTTCTTCATGCCAAAATACCGTCCCTTTATAGTCTGTACTGCGATTATATCATAATCCTGGCGCTGTTAAAACACACGTTTGCCAAATAAGAAGTTCCTGTCGCTCCAGCCGCCCCAGCTCGTTATGCACACGCAGCCTTCGCTGGCGGAGGCGTGTATGAGCTTGTTGCCGCCAAGCCATATGGCAACGTGAGTCACCTTTGTGTTTGCACCCTCGGACTTATAGAATATAAGGTCGCCGGGCTGAAGGTTCTCCTTGCCGTATACGGTGGGCCATTCGTCAATCTGGCTCATGCCGGAAGAATTATAGTAGCGGCTCATCTTGCCAAGAGGCTTCAAGCAATAGTATACAAAACCTGAGCAATCAAATTTGTCCGGCCCCTTGCCGCCAAGCACATAGCGTATGCCTATCTGCTGCTTTGCAAGCGCAATAAAGTCGGAAACTCCGCCGCCATAGTTAACGGGAGGCTGCGTATAGTTGTAATAAGTCTGCTCCGGCGTTTCGATAACCTCCCAGCCCTGAGCCGGCGTGGAGCCTGGCTTAGGCGTTTTGGTAGGCTTTGGCGACCTGGTCGGCTTGGGTGTTTTGGTGGGCTTGGGCGTAGGCGTGGGCGACGGGGTAGGCGTAGGGTCTATGGCGGGCTTTGCCTTAGGCGAATACAGAAGCTCAAGCGTGTCATAATCCGCCTCGCCGGTTATGCTAAGATCGTTCTTTTTCTGAAAAGCAGCCGTGGCCCTTCCTGTGGCCGTGCCGTAGTAACCGTTAAGCTTGCCGTCATAATAGCCAAGCTCCTTAAGCTCGCCCTGCAAAGTGAGCACATCGTCGCCCGAGCAGCCCTTATTCAGAACGTAGCTCTTTGCGGAATCGCTGTAAAGTATGGCCTGTGTCTGCGCGTCGGCCTGACCGCTCTCCTTAAGATGATGCGCGCGCTGGAATAATATAACGGCAGCCTCGGTAACGTGCCCAAAGTAGTCCGTAGTCTCGTCGCTGCCCATATAGTACAGGTCCATGAGCCGCTGCTGAAGCGCATTGACGGCCTCGTCCCGCATATCGTAGCTGAGCGTTTTGTATGCGTTCGTGTCAACGCCCTGCTGCCCGGTCTGCTCCGGAGAGGCCTGAGCCGCCATGCCTATGCCCGCGGAAGCAGAAGAGTCCGTAGGCTGGGCGCTTGGCTGAGCCACAGGCTCGTCTGAGTCATACGGCTGTATCGCAGCGATACCTGGAGTCGCAGCCGGCTCAGGCGCTATCTCTATGCTTTCAGCCCCGTAGGCAAAGCCGCCAAGAGATAGCGGTATAAGTATAAAAGCCGTAAGGAAGCTGCCTGTAACCACAAACAGCGGTATCCTTATGCGCTTGAAAAACAGCCTTATTCTGGCGCTTCTTTCGCGCCTTTTCTTCCACTTCTTTTCCATAGCTAAATTATAGCTAAAAACCCGCTTTTTGTCGAGAAGTCCATGCTTTGTTAACAATTTGTTGCGGTAAGCCGCAAAAACGCTTATACTTATCATATCCGCAGCTATAACCGTAGCTGCTATCATAACGAGCATATTTACCGGAGGTATTAGCCATGCAGCATGAGATATTGGAGCGTAAGCCTTTGCTTGATAAAAACGGCAACATAGCCGAGCCTGGCTGGGCAAGGGGACTTGTAAGCCAATACAGAAGGGCTGACATAAAGGCCGCCAGGATACGCATAAAGGAATGGGACTACTATCTTGTTTCAAACGATACCCATGCGGTAGCGCTGACGATAGCTGATAATGGCTATATGGGGCTGATATCTGCAAGCCTTATCGACTTCACAAAGCCGTGGGAGCAGACCACGTCCGTAATGACGGCCTTCCCTATGGGCAGGTTCAAGCTGCCGGAAAGCTCCGACAAGGGCGTGAGCGAATTCAGCAACAAGCGCGTGAGCATGCGCTTTGAAGCCGGAAACGGCAAAAGGGAGCTTAGCTGCCGCTTTAAGCGGTTTTTAGGTGAGGAAACGCTGGATATAGCCATATCGTTAGACCAGCCTGAAATGGACAGCATGGTGATAGCAACTCCGTTTGAAAAGAGCAAGGCGTTTTATTATAACCAAAAGATAAACTGCATGAGAGCCGGCGGCAAGGCCGTGCTTGGCGCAAGGGAATACGCATTTGAGCCGGATACCAGCTTTGCAACGCTTGACTGGGGCAGGGGAGTGTGGACATACGACAACACATGGTACTGGGGCAACGGCAACGGGATAGTGGACGGCAAGCTGCTGGGCTTTAACATAGGCTATGGCTTCGGCAACACGTCCGCCGCCAGCGAGAACCTTGTTATATACGAGGGCAGGGCGCACAAGCTTTCACAAGTCAGCTTCAACATACCAAAGGACAGCTTTGTTAAGCCTTGGACGTTTACAAGCGACGACAACAGGTTCGAGATGGACTTTGTGCCGGTGATAGACCGCGCAGCCCATACCAACGCGCTTATAATAGAGAGCGACCAGCATCAGGTGTTCGGCCGCTTCAGCGGCAGGATAAAGCTTGACGATGGAAGGACGATAGAGCTTAAGGACTTTATGGGCTTTGCCGAAAAGGTGCGCAACAGATATTGATGCGCATGCAGGCTGCAAACCTCCCCGAACAAACAGCGACCATGGAAAGGGAGAACGAGCATGGATAAGAAGCATACCGCATGCTTTACCGGATACAGGCCCAAGAAGCTGCCCTGGGGCTACAACGAAAGCAGCCTTGAGTGTATAAAGCTGAAGCTCAGGCTGGGCGAAGCCATACTTTCGGCTTACGATAATGGCTACAGGCGCTTTATATCCGGCGGGGCCATAGGCGTTGACCTTTATGCGGCGGCAGAGGTGATAAGGCTTAAAGAAATAAAGCCTGACGTTGAGCTTGTGCTGGCGCTGCCGTATCCAACCTTCAATGCCAACCTTAACGGAAGGCTGAAAGATGAGTTTGAAAAAACGGTGCTTGCGGCGGACAGCACGATAGTATGCGCGCCATGCTATGCGCCAACATCGTTTATGCAAAGGAACGCATATATGGTGGACCACAGCTCGCTCGTCATAGCCGTATATGACGGGATGGCGGGCGGCACTAAGAACACCGTTGATTACGCCGCTGCCAGGGGCGTCAGGATAATCACGCTTGACCCGAGGGAGGGGCTTAACGCCGGCTTTTTGCACTGATAAAGCCCGGGCATAACAGAATTGGATTTAGAGTAATTGCAATGCTTATTGCGAGCGAAAGGTATTTTTTGTATGCCTATTATTTCTGCACACGATCTGAAGAAGGTATTTGTTGAAAGGCTGCTTTTTGACGGGGTATCGTTTGAAATAGCCGAAAAGGACAGGGTGGGGCTTGTTGGCGTGAACGGCTGCGGCAAGACTACGCTGTTCAGGATACTGCTTGGCGAGGAGGGGTATGACTCCGGCGAGCTTTACCGCTCCAAAAACGCCAAAATAATGAGCATGACACAGACCATTGCCGATACCGGCAAAACGGTTTACGAGGCTACGCTTGAAGCCTTTAAGGAGCTTATAAAAACAGAGGCCGAGCTTGACGCTGTAGCGAAGGAGCTTGAAACGGCCGAAGGTGAAAGGCTGGATACTCTCATTAAGCGGCAGCACGCTTTAAGGGAGGACTATGAGTTTTCCGGCGGCCTTACATATAAGAGCCGCACACGCAGCGCGCTTATGGGCCTCGGCTTCACGGAAAAGGAGCTTGACAAGCGGCTTGGGGACATGAGCGGCGGCCAAAGGAACAAGGCGCAGCTTGCCAAGGTGCTGCTCTCCGGGGCGCAGCTTCTGCTGCTGGACGAGCCTACGAACCACCTTGACATGGACTCCATAGCCTGGCTTGAGGAATTCTTGAAGGGCTACCAGGGCGCGTTTATAGTCATATCGCACGACAGGTACTTCCTTGACGCGGTTACAAGGCGCACTATGGAGATAAAGAACACCCGCTTCTTTATGAGCGAGGGCAACTATACAAGGCACCGCGAGCTTATGGCAGACGAGCAGGAGATGCTGAGGCGCCGCTATGTGAACACCCAGAAGGAGATACGCCGCATAGAGGGCATAGTTGAGCAGCAGCGCCGCTGGGGCCAGGAGCATAATTTCGTGACCGCGGCAAGCAAGCAGAAGCAGGCGGACAGGCTCAGAGCGACCCTTGTAAAGCCGGAAAGAGATACGGACAGCATACATTTCCGCTTCCATGCGGACGCTGTGAGCGGCAATGAGGTAGTAATAGCAAAGGGCCTTGCAAAGCGGTTTGACAAGAGCGTATTCAAAAACGTCGATCTGCTTATCAAAAAGGGAGAAAGGGTGTTTTTGCTGGGGCCAAACGGCTGCGGCAAGACAACGCTTTTGAAGATACTTATGGGCAGGCTTAAGCCGGACGGCGGCGCCTACAGCCTTGGCGCAAACGTGCATGCAGGCTACTATGAGCAGAACGCGGCCTCGCTTTCTTCTAACGTTACGGCAATAGAGGAGATACGCAATACCTACCCGAGAATGAGCGATACTCAGATACGCTCGGCGCTTGCGGCGTTCCTGTTCAGGGGAGACGATGTGTTCAAGCCGCTTGAGAAGCTTTCCGGCGGGGAGGTGGCGAGGGTAAAGCTTCTCAAGCTGATGCTGACGGGCTCTAACCTGCTGCTGCTGGACGAGCCTACGAACCATCTTGACATAGACTCGCGTGAAGCGCTCGAGGCCGCGCTTGAGGAATACGAGGGCACAATGCTCATCGTAACGCATGACCGCTACCTTGTTGAAAGGCTTGCCGACAGGGTGCTTTGCATGACGGAAAACGGCATAGAGAGCTACATAGGCGGCTATGAGGATTACCTAAAGGCAAAGCAGGAGCGCGAGGCTGACGAAGCGAAGCGCAAAAGCGTACAGCGCTCCGCAGCGGGCGAGGATTACAGGGCAAGGAGAGAGCGGCAGAGCGCCATAAACCGCGCCTCAGGCGAGCTGAGACGGGCTGAGGACAGGGTGAGCCAGGCCGAGGAGGAGATAAGCAGGCTTGAGGACAAGCTTGCTTCGCCTCAAGTCGCCACGAACTATGTCGAGGCCTCTGAGCTGAGCCGTACTATAGAAGAAAAGAAGCGGCAGCTTGACGGGCTGTATTCCCTTTGGGAGCAGGCCCAAGCCGCGCTTGAAAGGCTTGAAAAGGCTGAACAGGAACAAACGGAATAAACTCAGCCCCGAAGCAGCTGCTTCGGGGCTTTTTGCAGGCTCGGCTATCTACATCAGCCGTCAGCTTACGACTATGTTGATTATGTTCTTGACGACTATTACCTTCCTCACGGTCTTGCCCTCTATAAAGGGCTGCACGTCCTTGCTTTCAAGAGCAAGCTTCTCTATCGCGTCCTTTTCGGCGTCGGCAGGCGCCATTATGCGTGCGCGGATCTTGCCGTTTATCTGAACGCCCATCTCCACACTGTCCGCAGCGAGGGCGCTTTCGTCATATTCAGGCCAGTGCGCCTCGTATATGGGCGAACCGAGCGAAGCGGCTTCGTTTATCTCCTCGGTGATATGCGGCGCGAAGGGGAAGAGCAGTATCAACAGCGTCCTCAGCTCCTCCTTCGTTATGCTGCCAACGGCGTAGATATCGTTTACAAAGCTCATTATGGCGGCTATTGCCGTGTTGAACTTCATGCGCTCAATATCCTCGCCCACCTTCTTTATGGTGGCGTTGTAGCCGGCCTTTACGCTTTCCCTTATGCCGTGCTCATCGCTTATCATATCCTGCAGGCGCCACACCCTTTCAAGGAACCTGCGGCAGCCCTTTGTGCCCTGCGTGTTCCAGGGGATGGGCTGATCGAAAGCGCCCATGAACATGATGTACATGCGGAAAGCGTCCGCCCCGTACTCCTTTATATAATCGTCGGGGTTGACGACGTTGCCCCTTGATTTGCTCATCTTTTCGCCGTTCTCGCCAAGCACCATGCCGTGGCTGGTGCGCTTCATATACGGCTCCTTTGTAGGCACAAGGCCTATATCGTAAAGGAACCTGTGCCAGAACCTTGAATAGAGCAGGTGCAGCGTGGTATGCTCCATGCCGCCGTTGTACCAGTCAACGGGCAGCCAGTACTTTAGAGCCTCCTCAGAGGCAAAGGCCTTGTCGTTATGTGGGTCGGTATACCTGAGGAAATACCAGCTTGAGCCGGCCCAGTTGGGCATGGTGTCGGCCTCCCTCACGGCCGGACCTCCGCAGCGCGGGCAGGTGGTGTGCAGCCAATCCTTGGCGCGCGCAAGGCAGCTTGAGCCATCGTCCGTGGGAGAAAAGTCGTCGAGCATGGGCAGCTCTAAAGGCAGCTCGCTTTCGCTCAGCGGCACCCAGCCGCACTTGTCGCACTTTACAAGGGGTATCGGCTCGCCCCAGTAACGCTGGCGCGCAAACACCCAGTCCCTCAGCTTATAATTGACCTTCCTATGGCCTATGCCCTCTTTTTCAAGATAGTCGGCAATGGCCTTCTTAGCCTCGGCGACCTCCATGCCGTCAAGGAAGCCGGAGTTGACCATGCGGCCATGCTCGCACTCTGTATAAGCCTCTTTCGTTATATCGCCGCCGGCAACGACCTCTACTATGGGCAGGCCGAACGCTTTTGCAAATGCATAGTCCCTTGTGTCGTGGGCGGGAACGGCCATTATTGCGCCCGTGCCGTAGCTCATAAGCACATAGTCAGAAACCCATATGGGTATCTCCTTTTTGGTCACGGGGTTTATGGCATTAAGGCCCTTAAGCACAACGCCGGTCTTTTCCTTGTTAAGCTCGCCTCGCTCAAAGTCGCTCTTGTGGGCTGCCTCGTCGCGGTACTTCTGCACCTCGTCCCAGTTTTGTATGCGGCCTTTGTATTTGTCTATATAATTATGCTCCGGGCTTATGACCATGTATGTCGCGCCAAATAGCGTATCCGGCCTTGTGGTGTATACGGTAAGCTTATCCTCCGTCCCTGCCAGCTTAAAGTCCACCTCGGCTCCCTCGCTGCGGCCTATCCAGTTGCGCTGCTGGGTCTTTACGCGCTCTATGAAGTCAACGTCGTCAAGCCCGTCTATAAGCTTCTGCGCATACTCGGTTATTTTAAGCATCCACTGGCTGCGCACAAGCTGAACGACCTCGCCTCCGCAGCGCTCGCACACGCCGTCCACAACCTCCTCATTGGCAAGGCCAACCTTGCAGGAGGTGCAGAAGTTTATGGGTATCTCCGCCTTATATGCAAGGCCATGCTCATAGAGCTTAAGGAATATCCACTGCGTCCATTTATAATACTCGGGATCGGAGGTGCTTATCTCCCTTGACCAGTCGAAGGAGTAGCCGAGCCGCTTCAGCTGCGACCTGAAGCGGGCTATGTTCTGCGCGGTCACTATGGTCGGGTGTATGCCGGTCTTAATGGCGTAATTCTCAGTAGGCAGGCCAAAAGCGTCATAGCCTATGGGGAATAGCACGTTGTAGCCTTCAAGCCTCCTCTTGCGGCAAATAACGTCCATTGCGGTGAAGGGGCGCGGGTGACCCACATGCAAGCCCTGGCCAGAAGGATAGGGAAACTCGATAAGGCCATAGAATTTGGGCTTGGAATAGTCCTCCTTAGCCTCGTTGCAGTGCGCATCCTCCCAGCGCTTCTGCCATTTCAGCTCGATTGAATCGTGTTCGTAACGCTGTGACATCGTTTTGTTCCTTTCTGCTGTATATCATCATAAAAATAAAGCCGCCTCTTATCCTGCAAGAGACGGAACATTTTCCGCGGTACCACTCCGCTTGGCAAATCGCTTTGCCCGCTTATGCCCCCTGTAACGCGAGGAACGCGCTGCGCATTGCCGCAGAGGACTCCGCGGCGAGCTTCACCGAGCAGTGGCTCCCCCATCTCAGCAAAAAAGGGGTCTCTCTTTGCCCACGGCAGCGATTACTGTTCCGCTTCACAGTCCTTTGCTGATTTTACGGGAAAAAGCTGCGCTTGTCAATACAAAAGCATTTACTCATTGCGCGCATCACAAAACCAATTATAATATAACACATAGAATATACTTATCGTGGAGGCAAGGACGTGAACACAGCATTTATAAACGCAAAGGTGTATATTGAAAGAGGGCGCTTTGAACAGGCGCTGCTTGTAAAGGACGGCATGATTGAGGCTGCCGGTACGGATGCGGACATAGTGAGCCTTGCAGCTACGGCTGTGCCTTCCGAAACGAGGATAATTGACTGCCGCGGCAGCACCATAATACCGGGACTCAACGACAGCCATATGCATCTTCTGATGGTGGGCGCGGGGCTTTATCAGGCGGATATAACCGGCGTAAGCTCAATAGACGAAATGATAGACAGGGTGCGCCGCTTTATACAAGAATATCCTGAGCGCTGCAAGGGCGGCATACACTCCGTAGGCTGGAACCAGGACCTGTTTACGGGAGACAAGCGCATACCCACAAGGCACGACCTTGACAGGATATCAACAGCTGTACCCGTAGTGCTTGAAAGGATATGCGGCCATGTGGTAACGGCAAATACAAAAGCCATAGAGCTGCTTGGACTGGGCATAGGCTCGAGCCAGTTTGAGGGCGGCACGTTTGAGCTTGAGGAGGACGGCTACCCCTCCGGCGTGTTTACCGAGGGCGCATGCGGCAGGATACTGTCGGTTATACCCGAGTACACTATGGAGCAGAGCGAAGCCATGTTCATGCAGGCCATGGACTACGCCGTGTCACGCGGCATAACGAGCGTGCAGTCAAACGATGCGGGTACGACCGCTCCGGCCTCGCTTGTGCTGCCCATGGTGAACGGCATATTTGCACAGGGCAAGGCGAAGCTTAAGTATCATCATCAGGTATGCTTTAACGATGCGGACTCGTTCAGGCGCTATATCGAAACCGAGTATAAGGAATACAGGCAAAACGGCTCCGTACACCCGTGGCTTACATATGGTCCGCTCAAGCTGTTCAAGGACGGCTCCTTAGGCGGCAGGACGGCAATGATGAGTGCCGGCTACCTTGACGACAAGGGCAACTACGGCGTTGAGGCTATGAGCGGCGGCGTTATGCTCGAGCTTGTGCGCCTGGCTGATGAAAACGGCATACAGGCAGTTACCCACGTTATAGGGGACAAGGCCATTGAGGAGACGCTAAAGTGCTATGAAGCGGTATTGCATGACGGAAAGGACAAGAACCCGCTAAGGCACGGACTTGTACACTGCCAGATAACGGATATGCCGCTGCTTGAAAGGATAGTCCGCGACGATGTAATAGTTATGTATCAGCCCATATTCCTTGATTATGATATGCATGCGGTGATACCCCGCTGCGGCGAGGAGCTATCATCGACCTCGTATGCGTTCGGCACCATGGCTCGCCTCGGCGCGCACGTTTCCTACGGCACGGATTCGCCCGTGGAGGACTGCGACCCGTTTGCCAACATATACGCTGCCGTTACAAGAAAGGACAGGCACGGCTATCCCGAGGGCGGCTTCTTCCCCAATGAGCGCGTGGACATATACACCGCCATAGATGCGTATACTTCAGGCTCCGCCTATGCGCAGTTTATGGAAAGCAGCAAGGGCAGGCTTAAGGCAGGCTACGCCGCCGACCTTGTGATGCTTGATAAGGACATATTTACCATAGACCCTATGGAGATACCCTCCGTGCGGCCTGTGCTGACAATGGTGGGCGGCAGGATAGTGTACGAAGGATAAAGACCTGCCCCGCATATAGCAAAAACGCAGCCCCGCCCGCTTTAGGCAGAGGGCAGGCGATACCATAAAAGGAGTACAATATAAGCTATGAGAATATATGAAGACAAACTCAAACAGGTTGCCGCAACAGCCGCGGAGTCTATGCGCAATAACAGGGTGCCCGGGCTGGCAATGGCGCTCATAAGCCGGAACAGGCCCGCCTTTACATGCACTATCGGCCTTGCAGACCCAAATCGCGCGCGGCCCGTAAGCGAGGATACATACTTTGAGGCGGCAAGCCTTACAAAGCCGTTTTTTGCAAGGCTTGTGTTCGAGCTTTGCGATGAGGGGGTAATAGAGCTTACAAGGCCGCTTATAGAATACGAGCCGGATATTGTGCCGAGCACGGACGCCCGCTTCTTAAAGGCTACGGCTGCCGATGTGCTCTGCCACGCCACGGGCCTTCAAAACTGGGGCAGGCTGCCTATGGAGCTGAGGTTCGCCACAGGCGAGGGCTTTGGTTACAGCGGCATGGGCTATTATTATTTGCAGCAGATAATAGAAAAGCTGACTGAAACAAGGCTTGACGCGCTGCTGCAGCAGCGGCTAATGGACAAGCTGGGCATGGACTCCGCCGCGATGATATGGACAGGCGCGCTTAGGCACCGCCTTGCCCGCACCGCGGATGAAAACGGAGACATGGAGCCGGAACGCAGCACCGCCAGGCACTCTATGGGCATGGAGCCGAATGCGGCGTTCTCGCTGTATGTGACCATAAAGGACTACCCAAAGTTCATTATGGGCGTACTCAACGAGCCTGACTTTGCCCGGCGTGTGCGCTCCGTCAAAAACAGCGCGGGCCATGGGGTGGAGTGGGGCCTCGGCTGGGGGCTGTACAAAGAAATGCTGTGGCACTGGGGCGACAACGGCGGCTTCAAGTCGCTCGTATGCCTTGACCCCGATACGAAGGACGCCTTGTTGATACACACAAACGGCTTTAACGGCCTAAACGTCTGCTACGACATAGCGCAGCTTGTAACCGGCGAAAGCTTTGCCGATATAGCCGCTATGATAGCCGTGGCGGAGTGAGGGAGGCGGATACCCGGCCTTTTACCAAGTGAACAGGCAATGAGGGATAGCTTTCAAAAAGAGCTATCTCTGTTGTTTTTTTGCGGCGGCCGGCGGCCTTGATAGCGCGTCCGGCTGTATGCTATAATACAGGATACAACAGAAGGAGAAGGCTATGCTGAGGGAATACATACAAAACGTACATTCGCTTTCCATAATAGGCATGTGCAAAAACGCGGGCAAGACCACCGTGCTTAACAGGCTGATAGCAGAGCTTAATGAAGCTGACGTAAGGCTCGGCCTCACATCTATAGGCAGGGACGGCGAAAGCGTTGACCTTGTGACGCGCACCGCCAAGCCGGGCATATACATATATGAAAACACGCTCGTTGCCACGGCTGAGGATATGTTCAGGCTAAGCGATATCACAAGGGAGATCGTATATTCTACCGGCTGGCCCACGCCGCTTGGCGAGGTTGCGATAGTCAGGGCGCGCAGCGACGGCAGCGTGCAGCTTGCCGGCCCGAGCATGACCAGCCAGCTGAGCGAGCTTATGGGGCTTTTCGCCTCGTTTGGGGCGCAGCTTAGCATAATAGACGGCGCCTTGAGCCGCAAGACTCTCTGCGCGCCCGCCGTATGCGAGGCTACTATACTCTGCACGGGCGCGAGCTATTCGCGGGATATTAACGCGGTAATAGACGATACCGCGTTTTCTGCCGAGCTTCTTACGCTGCCCAAGCAGAACAGCTTTACCGACGCTCAGCTTGATGCGGAGCTTGCGTGCAAGGTCAGGTTCAGGCGCGAAAACGGCGCGGTGGAGCCTATGCCTGATGATATTACGCTTGCACAGGCGCTCACCAGCCGCGAATATGCCGGCGTAGAGAGCGCATATGTAAGCGGAGCCGTGACGGACGCCATGATAAAGCCCGTGCTTATGGGCGGGGCAAAGCTAAAGGGCTTTGAGCTTAGCGTGGAGGACGGCAGCAAGCTTATAATAAGCCGCAGCTCCTATGAAAAGCTTATGATAAGGGGCGTAAGGCTGGCGGTGAGGCGGCCGGTAAGGCTTGCGGCGATAACGGTAAACCCCGTCTCCGCCTATGGCTTTGACATGGACAGGAAGCTGCTGCTTGAAAGAATGAGGGCCGCCGTCCGCGTACCCGTTGTTGATGTTGAAAGCGAAGAGGATTGAGTTTAGCATATATATTTAGTTTTAATGCATAAATTATGGGAGATATCCGTATGATGACGTTTGCGCAGCAGGAGAACATAGGCTTCAGATACGTTATAAACAAGCTTGAGTGCTCAAGCCCATATGGGCAGGCGAGGGTGAACAGGCTTAGATTTTTTGATGTTGATGAGACGGAGGAGCTTGAGCTTCAGCTTAGGAACATATGCGCCGTGCGCGATACGCTTGCCGAGCTGAGCTTCCATTACGGCAGGCTTGAGCGGCTGATGATGCCCATGAAGGACATACGAAGGAGCGTAATGAACCTTGAGGAGGCGCAGCTGAGCGAGCTTGAGCTGTTTGAGCTGAAGCGGTTTTTGTTGCAGACGGAGCTTATATATCCCGTGCTTGAAGAGGTGAAGGCCAAGGCGCACATACAGGGCATAGACATACCCGCGCAGACAGAGGCGCTAAAGCTTATGGATCCGGAGGGGAACAGGGCGGCCACGTTTTTTATAAGCGACAACGCAAGCGGCGAGCTTAAGGCCGCAAGAAGGCTGAAAAAAGAGCTTGAGGAAAAGCTGAGACGCGAAAACGACCCCGACGCCAGGGCAAAGCTGACGGCGGAGCGCTCGCTTGCCGCGGGCAGGGAGGACGCGGAGGAAAGGCGCATACGCAAGGAGCTTTGCATAAAGCTCGTGCCATACAAAAACGGCATACTGAGCTGCATGGACAACGTGGCGGAGCTTGACTTCACCATTGCAAGGGCAAAGCTTGCCGAGGCTTATTCCGGAGTGATGCCCGAATTCAGCGACGGAGCCGTAATGATGGAGGATATGATAAATCCGCGCGTGGCGGACGCACTTTTTGAGCGGGACAGGCGCTTTACTCCGGTATCGCTGGAAGCTCCTGTGGGCGCAACGGTCATAACCGGCGCAAACATGGGCGGCAAAAGCGTTGCGCTAAAGACGCTTGCGCTCAACGCTATGCTCGTCAAGGCGGGCATGCTGCCGTTTGCAAAAAAAGCCAAGCTGCCGCTGTTCGGCGGGATATTCATAGTAAGCGAGGACCTTGAGGATATAGACAGGGGGCTTTCAAGCTTCGGCGCGGAGATAGTCCAGTTCAACGAGACCATAGCACAGGCGGCTGAAACCAAGGGAATAAGCCTTATACTCCTGGATGAGTTCGCAAGAGGCACCAATCCCGAGGAGGGGGCAATGATAGTGCGCGCGGTGACGAGGTATCTTGACCGCCAGAGGAGCGTATCCGTGCTTACCACGCATTATGACGGCGTGGCCGGCCTTGCATCGGCCCACTTTGAGGTGAAGGGCCTTAAGGATATGGATATGGAGGCCGTAGCCCGCGAGATAGCCGCCTCAAGCGGCAGCAAAAAGGGCGCGGACATAATAGCCTCGCATATGAACTACGGCTTATACAGGGCTCAGGGGGATGAAAGCTGCCCAAGGGATGCAAGGAACATATGCGCCCTGCTCTCCCTTAAGGATGAGATATTAAACGATATTTAAGCATAGCGGAGCGATGCGCAGAGTGTCGAAAAAGTGGCTGAACGCCACTTTTTCGAGTTTTCACGGGTTTTGCC
>SAMEA3663277__coassemble_468_pt1 | contig 12150 bp, 12 predicted proteins | sample SAMEA3663277__metabat2_low_PE_023 | metagenome-assembled genome bin SAMEA3663277 (sample SAMEA3663277) | pig gut metagenome | biome: pig gut; feature: pig-associated habitat; material: faeces | place: China | collected 2013
GCATCCGGAGCGCCCGATTTAACTTATCGATGTATTGTTTTGTGTGTTGAGATATTTCCATAAGCGGGATAAATACCGGATAAATGAATCAAATTTCCCTGCATAAGCAGGGATTTTGCTTTTTGTGTTGAAAAACAGCAGAAAGAAGGTTCTTGGGAGGTGCGGCATGAAGGAGAATATTTCAAGCGGCGCGCTTAGAATAAGGGCGGAGGAGCTGGAAAAACAGCTCTTAAGCCCATATGCGGCTTTGTCAAGCCAAACAAAGGGAAGGGAATACCCCATGGAAAAATGCCCTATCAGGACGGAGTTCGTCAGGGATAGGGACAGGATAATACACTGTAAATCATTCAGAAGATTAAAGCATAAAACGCAGGTGTTCCTTTCACCTGTAGGCGACCATTACCGCACAAGGCTCACGCATACGCTGGAGGTGAGCCAGATAGCGCGGACCATATCAAGAGGGCTTAGACTCAATGAAGACCTTACTGAAGCCATTGCCCTCGGCCACGATCTTGGCCATACGCCGTTTGGGCATGCGGGAGAAAAGGTGCTTAATTCGCTGGTGCCCGGCGGGTTTCAGCATAACGTGCAGAGCCTTAGGGTTGTGGAAAAGCTGGAAAACGGCAAGGGGCTTAATCTCACCTTTGAGGTGAGGGACGGCATATTGAACCACCCGAGCGACTGCCGTGCCGCAACGCTTGAAGGGAGAATAGTCAGCCTCAGCGACAGGATAGCTTATATCAACCACGATATTGACGACGCTGTTAGGGCCGGAATACTTGATGAAAGGGATCTGCCGCAAAGCTGCGTTAAGATACTAGGTTCATCGCACGGAAAAAGGATAAATACGCTTATACTTGACGTAATATCGGAAAGCATGGATAGGCCGGAGGTGCGCATGAGCGACGAGGTGTGGCAGCAATTCAAAAAGCTCAGGGACTTTATGTTTGAAAGGGTTTATTTGAACCCGGGCGCCAAGCATGAGGAGAGCAAGGGCAAGCATGTTATAGAGGTGCTTTTCTCATATTATCTTAAGCATCTTGACAACCTGCCGGAGGACTTTAAGAAGAATATAGAAGAAGATGGGGCTGAAAGGGTAGCCGCCGATTATATAGCCTGCATGAGCGATAGATACGCAATTTCGGATTACGAAAACAAGTTCGTACCGCGCGAGTGGGTGTGATTTTTTGAATAATTTGCTGATTGCGATGCAGGAAATCAGGTTTTAACGGCGAAATAGTTGAATCTGCTGGATTTTGTGAAAGGAGTGTTGTGTGATGTCGGCTTTTCCGGAAGAATGGCTTAACGAGCTCCTTTCTAAAACGGATATTGTAAGAATAGTCTCGGAATATGTTTCGCTTTCCCCAAAGGGCGGAAGGTATTGGGCGTGCTGCCCGTTCCATAATGAAAAAACGCCCAGCTTTTCTGTTATACCGGAAAAGCAGATGTACTATTGCTTCGGCTGCCATGCCGGCGGCGGCGTGATACATTTTGTCATGGAAGCCGAAAGGGTGGGGTTTGTCGACGCTGTTAAGCTGCTTGCCCAAAAGGCTGGGATGGAGCTTCCGGACGAGATAAACGACGAAAGATTAAAGGCGGAAAGGGCATATAAAGAAAGGCTCTTCGCGGCCTGCAAGGAGGCTGCAAGGTTTTATAATAAAAAGCTTTTGAGCGAGGAGGGCAAGCATGCCCAGCAGTATCTTACAAAGCGCGGCATAGGCGGAAAGATGGCTATGCGCTTTGGCTTAGGGTACGCGCCCGAAGGCTGGCGGAATCTTATCGAGCATCTTAAAGCCAGGGGCTTCAGCGAAAAGGAGATAGTTGACGCAGGGCTTGCCATACGCTCCAAAAAGGAAAAGGGCGGCGTATATGATGCATATAGAGACAGGCTGATATTTCCTATCATATCAGCTTCCGGCAGGGTGATGGGCTTCGGCGCAAGGACGATGAAAAAGGATGAGGAGCCAAAGTACATCAACACCGGCGACACGCCCATATACAATAAGCGCAACAACCTGTATGCGCTCAACATGCAGAAGGGCAGGCGCGTGGGTGAGCTTATAATGGTCGAAGGGTATATGGACGTTATAAGCCTTTTTAACGCCGGCATAGAAACCGCCGTGGCTTCGCTTGGCACGGCCATGACTGCTCAGCAGGCAAGGCTTATAAAACGATATGCCGATAGGATATATCTTTGCTACGATGGCGATAACGCCGGACAAGCCGCCACGTTAAGGGGACTTGGCATACTTGCCTCGGCAGGGATAGAGGCTAAGGTGATAGTAATACCAGGCGGCATGGATCCGGACGATTATGTTAAAAAGTTCGGGAAACAGGGCTTTTTGCAGCTTAGGGACAGTGCGCTGAGCGCCAACGGCTTTATGCTTGAAAGCATGGCGAAGGAGTTTGACCTTAAAACTACCGATGGCCGGGAGGCCTTTGCAAAGAAAGCGTGCCGGTTCGTGGGCGGGCTGCAGCCTGTTGAGCAGGAGCGCTATGCGCCTGTTATAGCCCGAAAAACAGGGCTCAGCGAGGATGTGGTAAAGGCGCAGTGCGGCCTAAGCGCTTCCGGAATAGAGAATATGCCTGCCAAAAACAGGAATACTATGAGCAAAGTTCGGCAAAAAGCCGAAGATGGCTGGGACGCTGCGGAGCTTACCATATTGAGCCTTATGCTCATAGACGCATCGACAGCGGCATATACGGCGGAGCTTATGGCGGAAAACGGGATAGAGCTTAAAAACGAGGCTATCCGCGCGGCCGCAGAAACGCTGCTTATAAAATACGCCGAGGATAGCGCAGCCAATACGGCCATCATAATAAGCGAAATGCCTATGGAGCAGGCGGAGGCTGTGGGCGCCGCGCAAACGGCCGTTGAAAGAATGGGCGGCGACGCTAAGAAGATAGCGGAGGATTGCGTAAACAAGCTGCTTAAGGAGAAGCTGAGCGAGCAATACAGCCTGATGTTCGTTAAAGCGCAAGCTTTGAGCGGCGAGGAGCAGAGACAGTGCCTTATAAAGGCCGATGAAATAGCAAAAAAGCTTAGGCTTTTAAGATAGATTTCACACAAATTAAGCAAAAGGGGTGGCTGCTTTGGAAACGAAGGAACCGAAGAAAAGCAAAATTGACGAGCTGATTGACAGAGGCAAGGCTAAGGGCGTATTGACCTATAAAGAGGTTATGGATGCACTGAGCGACCTTGATATGGACAGCGACCAGATAGAAAAGCTGTACGATAGGTTTGAATCGCTCAATATAGACGTGGTGGAAGAGGAAATTGACGTACCCGAAAACATAAATGATGAGATAGCGGAAATTGAAAACGATACCTCCCTGGGTGAGGGGATATCGATAGACGACCCCGTTAGAATGTACCTTAAGGAGATAGGCAAGGTGCCGCTTTTGAGCGCGCAGGAGGAGATAGAGCTTGCAAAGCGCATGACCGACGGGGATCAGGAAGCCAAGCAGAAGCTTGCGGAAGCCAACCTCAGGCTCGTGGTAAGCGTTGCAAAGCGCTATGTCGGCCGCGGCATGCTCTTCCTTGACCTTATACAGGAAGGCAACCTTGGCCTTATAAAAGCGGTTGAAAAGTTTGATTACAGAAAGGGCTACAAGTTTTCTACTTATGCAACGTGGTGGATACGCCAGGCTATAACAAGAGCTATAGCTGACCAGGCGCGCACGATAAGGATACCCGTGCATATGGTGGAGACTATAAACAAGCTCATCAGGGTCAACCGTCAGCTATTGCAGGAATACGGGCGCGAGCCGAGGCCGGATGAGATAGCAGCCGAAATGGGCATATCAGAGGAGAAGGTGCGCGAGATAATCAAAGTGGCTCAGGAGCCGGTTTCTCTCGAGACTCCTATAGGCGAGGAGGAGGACAGCCATCTTGGCGACTTTATAGCGGACGATGTCACCCCTGCTCCGGCGGATGTTGCTGCGTTCACCCTGCTTAAGGAGCAGCTTATGGAGGTGCTTGACTCCCTTACCCCGAGGGAGAAGAAGGTGCTTAGGCTGCGCTTCGGCCTTGACGATGGCAAGGCGAGAACGCTTGAGGAAGTCGGTAAGGAGTTCAACGTAACAAGGGAACGTATACGCCAGATAGAGGCCAAGGCGTTGAGAAAGCTCAGGCATCCATCAAGAAGCAAAAAGCTTAAGGACTTCCTTGAGTAATATAAGCCGAAACACGAAACGGCGGGCCGCGTTATGGCCCGCCGCTTTTCTTTTGGCGCTTCGGCTTATTTTTCGCTCAGTATGGCGTCGGAAGCCTCTTCCCTGAACTGCGTGGTGTAAAGGTCGTAGTAGTAACCGCGCTTTGCGATAAGCTCGCTGTGCGTACCCTGCTCGGTTATCTCGCCGCCGCGTATAACAAGTATCCTGTCGGCATTGCGTATGGTGGATAGCCTGTGCGCCACGATAAAGCTGGTGCGGTTGTCAAGCACCGTTGTTATGGCGTCCTGTATAAGCTGCTCTGTCTCGGTATCTATGCTGCTTGTGGCCTCGTCCAGCACAAATATGCGCGGATCCGCCAATATGACCCTTGCAAAGGATATAAGCTGCTTTTCACCTGTTGAAAGCCTTACGCCGCCTTCGCCTACTTCGGTATCGTAGCCGTTTTCCTGGCGCAGTATAAACTCCTCCGCATGCACCATTCTTGCCGCGGCATGTACCTCCTCGTCGGTCGCGTCCTTGCGGCCATAGCGTATGTTGTCCGCAATGGTGCCGCTGAACAGGTGCGGGGACTGCAAAACGTAGCCAAGGCTCGATTGCAGCCATAGCTGGCTCCTTTCGCGGTAGTCGCGCCCGTCAATAAGCACGCGGCCTTCCGTGGGCTCATAAAAGCGGCATACAAGGTTGACTATGGTGCTTTTGCCCGCGCCCGTCTCGCCTACCAGAGCTATGGTTTCGCCCGCGCTGACATGCAGATTGAAGTTCTTAAGCACCTTTTCGCCACCATTATAGGCAAAGCTCACGTTTTCAAACTCCACTTCGCCCTTTATAGGCTCCCAGTTTTCGCGCTTGGGATTGAAGCTGTCGCCGTATTTGGCTATCACTTCGGGAGAGTCTATTATCTCACACGGCGTATCGATAAGGGATACTACGCGTTCCGCGCTTGCCTGCGCGCTTTGAAGCTCCGCAAGTATGCCTGCAAGCTGCTGTATCGGCTCAAAGAAGTTTGTGGCGTAAGATATGAACGCCGAAAGCGTGCCGAATGTGAGCGCGCCCACCATAAGCTCGGAGCCTCCCTTGTAAAGGGCGATGGCTGTGCCTATGGAACCAAGGAACATGACTATCGGCATGAACAGCGCGCTAAGAAGCGCGGAGCGTATGGAAGCATGCTTCATCTCGCCGGTAAGCTCCTTAAACTCGGAGTAATTGGCTTCCTCCCTGACGAGCGTTTTGGTGGTCATGGCGCCCATTATGCCTTCGTTAAAGGAGCCTGTTATGCGGGAATTTGTCTTTCTTACACGGCGCTGGTACTTGAGTATCTTCTTTTGAAAATACACCGATATGATCGCAAGCGGCGGTATGACCACCATAACGAGCAGCGCGAGCCGCCAGTTTTTGACGAACATAGCCACAACAACGCCTATAACATATGTGGCCGCCCAAAGCAGGTCAACGAAGCTCCATGCCATCATTTCGGAAAGCCTGCCTACGTCGCTTATCATTCTTGCCATAAGGTAGCCGACGGCTGTTTTGTCATAGAATGAGAACGGCAGCTCCTGCAGCTTTCTGAACGCCTCCGTCCTTATATCATAGGATACGTTCATTTCGATTCTTCCTGCCTGCTTTATGAAGAAGAATACGCCGCTTGATTGCAGAGCCACAAGCCCAAGATATACCGGTATGAACCAGCCGAGCCCGTGCGTCGTGCCTTTTTCAACAAAATTGTCTATGGCATAGCTGCTCATAAGCGGATAGATTATATCAACTATGGCTATGCCTATGTTGCAAAGTATAAGGGCAACTGTAGCCTTTTTGTAGCGGAAAACGTAGCGGAAAAGCCGCTTCCATATGGATAGATCGACCTTTGTATCCTTTTCGTAATCCTGCTCTTTTATTGCGGTATTACTCATCAGCTTTGCCTCCTTCCTGCTTCAACTCCTCTTCAAGCGCGTTCTGTATCCTAGCAATGCGCTGATACAGTCCGTCCTCATTGATAAGCTGTTCATGCGTGCCTTGCTGCACAAGCTTGCCGTGTTCAAGCACAAGTATCTTATCAGCCTCGCAAAGCGTAGTTATGCGGTGTGATATTATAAACGTGGTGGTGCTTTCCCTTCTGTGCTTAAGCGCGGCGCGTATCGATGCGTCGGTCTCCGTATCCACGGCGCTCATGGAATCATCGAATATAAGTATCGGCGCCTTCTGCATCAGCATTCTTGCGATGGCTACCCTCTGCTTTTGGCCGCCGGAAAGGGTGACTCCGCGCTCGCCCACAACGGTGTCATAACCGTTCTCAAAGCTTTCAATAACATCATGCACGCAGGCGACCCTTGCGGCCTCATAGACGTCATCATTGCTGAGGGAGTTGTTGGTTATGCGTATGTTATCCATAATTGTGCGGGAATAGAGGAACGGCTCCTGAAGCACAATGCCTATGTTGCGCCTAAGATGTCCGTGCTCTATGTCGTTTATGTTCACGCCGTCTATATCTATCTCTCCGGCTGTGCAGACATAAAGCCTTTGCAGCAGCTGGACAAGGCTCGTTTTTCCGCTGCCGGTCGAACCGAGTATGGCTATGGTTTCTCCTGGATTAGCCTCGAACGATATGTCGCTCAAAACATCGTCATACTTATCATAGCCGAAGCAAACGTGCTTGAACTGCACCTTGCCGTGTATTTCGGGCTTAAGCGCGGCGCCAGGTTCTTCCTCAACAGGGGCTGAAAGTATCTCGTCTATCCTGCCAAGCGATACGCTCGCCTTGCCAAGGTCGGCAAGTATCCTGCCAAGCTGCCTGACAGGCCAGGTGAGCATGCCCGTGTAGGTAGTGAATATCATAAGCTCGCCAAGCGTTATTTCTCCCTTTACCGCAAGCGCGATGCCTGCGAATAGCGAAAGCGCTATCTGGCAATAGCCCATGGCGTCGCTTCCACCCCAGTATATAGCAAGCATCTTGCAAAGGTGGTATGTTTTGTCGCGGAAGTCCTTGTTGCATGCGTCAAACTTATCCACTTCGTCGCGCTGCTGGCCGAATGCGCGCACAACCCTGACGCCCGTAAGGTTTTCCTGCAGCGTGGCGGAAAGCTTGCCTTCAGCCTCATCGCTTAGCGTGAACTGCTTCTTGACCCCCTTAAAATATACAAAGCTTACTATAAAAAGCAGCGGCAGAAGAGCCATTGATATAAGGCTCATCCTTGTATCTATTGAGAACATTATGGCAGCGGCAACTGCAACCATAACGACCGTTCTTACCATTTCAAGCAACTGCATGGATATAAAGCGCCTTACCGTGTCAACATCGGAAGTGCAGCGCTGCACCAGATCTCCTGTTGATACATGCTTGTGGTAATCGTACGGCACGGACTGAAGATGGGAGTAGAGCGCATTTCTTGCGGTCATGGCCACACCTTCTGAGGCGTGGGCTATGCAGCTCCTCCTAAAATATGTCGCAACGCCGTTAATGGCCGTAAAAACTACAAGCGCAATGGCGCATATGTACAGATGGCTCCTTAGGAAATCGCGCCCGCCCCAGCCGTTTATGACGCTCATTACAAATTCGGGCAGGTTGCTTTCCTTGCTGCCAAGAACATAGTCCACCGTAAAGCTTGTTACTATCGGCACGATATACGCCGCTATTATCGCAAGCAGCAGAAACAGCGCGCCCAAGACAAGGTAGCCCATGCTGCCCTTGGTGAGCCGGCCAACGAGCTTCCAGTGTATCTTCTTATGCTGCTGTTCGTTTGTAGATAGATTCTCCAAAGCCAATTCCTCCAATCATATTTACTTTTCTGCGGCAAAAAAAGGCCGCAGACTGCATTGTCCACGGCCGTGTGTGCAAAATAGTTTTCGCTATGCGGGAAGCGAAAGCATACTATACGGCCGCGAGGACATAACTATCCCCTTGAAAACGGAAACCGATTCAACAAGAATGCAGAACTTCATTTTACCTCGCGACTCCTTTCAAAATGTATCCGCTCATGCGGACCATTGCCATTGTACCATTATATCTAAAACTTGGCAATACATAATTTATGCTTATCACACTATATATTATGGCGTAAAGCTGCGCGTAATATGGTATACTATTATAAAATAACGAGCGAGAGGGAGAAAGCAATGCTTCTTATAGAAAGCACCCGCAACGAAACCGTCAAGCGCGCACGCCAGCTTGCCGCAAGGAAGGGCAGGCTGGAGCAGGGACTTCATTTTATTGAAGGGGACAAGCTTGTAAGGGAAGCCGTGGTATCCGGAGCCGAGCTTTACGAGGCCTTTATCGAAGAAGGGCATGAGCTTATGGCTGCCGTGCTTGAAGGCGCCGGAGCAAAGGTATATACGGTAAAAAGGACCGTTATGGAGACGCTTACGCTTACCGACACTCCGCAATGGGTATGCGCCACGGTAAGGACGCCAAACGTACCGGCGCCGGAATATTACCCCGAGGGGCTTATAGTTGCGCTTGACGCGGTGCAGGATCCCGGCAACCTTGGCACCATATTGCGAACGGCGGACGCTATGGGAGCCGTTGGGCTGCTTTTAGGCGAGGGCTGTGCCGATCCTTACGCACCAAAACCCTTGAGGGCTGCGATGGGCTCGATATATCATCTGCCTGTGTGGCAGGCAAAGCTGGAGCAGGAGCTTATAAAGCTTAAGGAGCAGGGCTATACGCTCGTATGCGGCCACCTTAAGGGCGGCAGCAAATTGCCGAAGGCTACGGATAGAATGTGCCTTGTTATAGGCAACGAGGGCAACGGCGTAAGCGACGGCGTTGCAGAGCTTTGCCAAAAATACACTCTGCCGATGTATGGCTTTGCGGAATCGCTAAACGCTGCCGTGGCTGCCGGCATATTGATATACGAGCTTGCCAAGAGCATGAGGGAATAAAGAGAACGGGAAGTTTAAACATTTTATAAAGAAATGCGCATGTTTATTGCCATGACGCGCCGCTGTGTTAAAATCTATTGTTAGAGGATTCTACATTGCTTTCGGCGCAAATTGACAGGGGTGAACATACAAATGACCATGATGAGAACAAGGCGCGCATATAAGCGCACTATAACGATACTTGCGGCGCTGCTTGTTTTAAGCGTTGTAATAAATATTTTTTTGCTTATCAAGGTGAGCAAAGCCGGAATTAATGCCGAACCTGTGGAGACGCCGCAGGACAGTGCGTCTCCTGATATATCAAACGAGCCTGCGCAGTCCGTTGATCCAACTGTTAAACCTACTGAGGCGCTTTCGGCATCGCCGGCGGTGACTCCTACTGTTGCGCCGACGACAAAGCCTACCGAAACTGCGGCAGCTACTCCGAAAGCTACAACAAGGCCGACGCCTACTGCAACTGTAAAACCGACTGTAAGGCCGACGAAAAAGCCGGCGAAAACGCCGGAGCCTACGCCTACGCCGTATTATGAGCCTACAAACACGCCCGGCGGGCTTTTCGGCACAAGCACGCCCACGCCTGCAGAGACCGTGCAGCCTACCCCAAGCGCATTGCCGACGGCGGAGGCGACGCCGACCCTTGAGCAATCGCCTGACATATTTGGCTAAAGCGAATACTTTTATAAAGCAAACGGCGGACGGCGAGGCAGCGTCCGTTGAGAGTGTCGAAAAAGTGGCTGAACGCCGCTTTTTCGAGTTTTCACGGGTTTTGCCTCTCGCTCACGCTCCCGGGCGGCAAAACCCGAAAGGTATGAAAACCAAAAGGTTTTCATCCGTTCTGACGTGCATGCCGTCAGAGCCGGAATCTGCTTAAGGGGCAGCCGCCCCTTAACAACCCCAGGGGTTTTCGACAGGATGAGCGGACGGCGAAGCAGCGTCCGCTTTTGTGTTGAATAAGCCCGCATTTTGGTTTATTATATTAGTATGTATACTGATTATGAGATTAAAAACGGAACGCTTACGGTACGCGGCATAGACCGTATCGATATAGAAAGGAGCTGCGCCTGCGGGCAGAGCTTCAGATGGAAAAAGGACGGGGATGGCTTTGTCGCGCCCGCGCTCGGTCGGGTTGTGCGCGTATGCCAAAATGACTGCGACATATCCATATATCCCTGCAAAAAAGGAGAGGAGAAGGATTGGCTCGCCTACTTTGACCTTGACAGGGACTATGCCGCGATAGAAAAGCGGCTCAGCGTTGATGAACAGCTTAGCATGTGCATAGGCAGCGCCAGCGGCATTCGCGTGTTCGCTCAGGAGCCGTTTGAAACGCTGATTACTTTTATAATCTCCGCCAATAATAACATAGGCAGAATAGCCGGAATAGTTGAAAGACTGTGCGCGCTTTGCGGCGAAAAGGCGGAGTTTGACGGCAAGGAATACTATTTATTCCCAAAGCCGGAAAGCATAGCGGCGCTTGAAGAAAGCGAGCTTGTCAGGATAGGCTCCGGCTACAGGGCGCCTTATATTAAAAAAAGCGCCGCGATAATAGCGGGAGGCTATCAGCTTGAAAAATTAAGGGATATGCCTCTTGATATCGCGAGAAAAGAGCTTTTGAAGTTCCCGGGCGTGGGGCCAAAGGTGGCTGACTGCGTGCTGCTGTTTGGTCTTGGGCATACGGACGCGTTTCCTGTTGACGTATGGATAGGCAGGGCGATGAGCGAGATATACTTTGATGGCGAAAGCCCGAAAAAGAAGCAGCTTGAAGCCGCGATAAGGGCCCTTGGCAGCGAAAGCGGCATAGTGCAGCAATATATTTTTCACTATGCAAGGCAAACGGCATTGGGCAAAAAGCGCCAAGGCAAAACCAAGACACAATAGATAAATAAGCCAAAAGTTGTGTTGACATGTACAGCTCTCTATGCTACAATGCTTTGGTGAGCCGCTCTGCGACGGCTTTTTTGAAGCGCGTGAATAACGGCGCCGTGTCGCAGGCGAGATTGGGGAATAGGAGGTGCAGCAAATGTACGCTATTATCCGTACCGGTGGCAAGCAGTACAAGGTCGAGGCGGGCGATGAGATTCTGGTCGAAAAGCTCGATGCCGAGGCTGGTGCTGAGGTTTGCTTTGAGGTTCTGATGCTTTGCGACGGCGAGAACGTGACTATCGGCAAGCCCGTAGTTGAAGGCGTTTGCGCTAAGGCAGAGGTCATTGAACAGACCAAGGGCGATAAAGTTGTGGTGTTCAAGTATAAGCCTAAGAAGAACATCCGCAAGAAGCAGGGTCATCGTCAGCCGTATACCAGGGTCAAGATCAATACCATAGGTTAACCAAGACATGACAGAAATTACTCTGTTCCGCAAAAACGGGCGTGCAGTGGGCTTTATGGCGCAAGGGCATACCGGCTATGCCGATGAAGGCAGCGACATAGTTTGCGCGGCGATAAGCGCGCTTACGCAGGCCGCTGTGATAGGGCTTAACGAGGTGATAGGCCTTCAAACGGCCCTTGAAATAGAAGATGGTTACATATACTGTATGCTGCCAAAAGCTGTTTCCGAAAAAGCATGGCATGATGCGGAACTGATACTTAACACACTGGCGTTGAGCCTGAGCTCAATAGCCGAAACAAACGGTGATTACATCAAATTGACTGATAGGGAGGTGTAACACGATGATGATGAATCTGCAGCTTTTTGCTCATAAAAAGGGCGTTGGCAGCTCGCGTAACGGACGTGACAGCGAGTCTAAGCGTCTTGGACCCAAGAGGGCTGACGGGCAGTTCGTTCTGGCCGGCAACATTCTGGTAAGGCAGAGGGGCACTCACTTTCATCCCGGCAACAACGTTGGTATCGGCAAGGACGATACTCTGTTCGCTAAGGTTGACGGCGTAGTCCGCTTTGAAACCAAGCATCTCGGCCGCAAGCAGGTCAGCGTTTACGCTGTCGAGGAAGCAGCCGCCAACTGATCAACAACATCGTAACACAAGCCGGCCTTATTGTGGGCCGGCTTCGGTCTGTCAAAAAAGTGGCTATTCGCCACTTTTTTGAGTTTTTTCGGGTTTCGCCTCTCGCATTCGCTCCCGGGCGGCAAAACCCGCAAAGTACGAAAA
>SAMEA3663277__coassemble_674_pt1 | contig 9753 bp, 7 predicted proteins | sample SAMEA3663277__metabat2_low_PE_023 | metagenome-assembled genome bin SAMEA3663277 (sample SAMEA3663277) | pig gut metagenome | biome: pig gut; feature: pig-associated habitat; material: faeces | place: China | collected 2013
CCCCAAAATCAGCAAAAGGGCCTTTTTCAGGCCCTCGGCTTTTATGCTTTATTCTCCCCTGTTTCTAAGGAAGCTTGGAAGATCAAGGTTGTTCTTTTCCTTGGGGTTATACTCCGCCTTGTTAAGATCCTTCCTTGTGATGTGGGGCGTTACCTCCTCGCCGTCGGGCAAGGGGTTGGAGTACTCCGGCTTCCTCGTGCGCGGACGCTCGTACCAGTTCATCTCCGGCCCCTTAGGCTCGCTCTTCTGCGCCTTCATGGAGCCTATGGTCTGCCTCACCGCGTTTTCGGGCTTCTTTTCGGCCACCTGCTCGGCCCCCTCAAAGCCCGTAGCTATAACGGTTATGCGTATGGAATCGCCAAGCTCGTCGTCTATGCCCGCGCCGAATATGATGTTCGCGCCCGGGTCTGCAAAGTCCCTAATGTACTCGGCAGCCTCGTTTACTTCCTTCAGGCCCATCTGCGGCCCGCCGGTTATGTTGATAATCAGTCCGCGCGCGCCTGTTATGCTTGTCTCAAGCAGGTTGCTTTCAACAGCCTGCCTGGCAGCCTCTATGCTCCTGTTTTCACCGGAAGCCATGCCTATGCCCATGTGGGCCATGCCGCGCTCCCTCATTATGGTGCGGATATCGGCAAAGTCAAGGTTTACTATGCCAGGCTGGGATATAAGGTCGCTTATGCCCTGTATACCCTGGCGAAGCACATCGTCCGCTATGCAGAATGCCTCCGTGAAGGTCACGTTGTTCACGGTGTCCAGCAGCCTGTCGTTAGGTATGATTATAAGCGTATCAACGCTTTCCTTCAGGTTGGTTATGCCGTTTATGGCATTGTTCATCCTTACCTTGCCTTCAAAGCTGAACGGCTTTGTAACCACGCCTATGGTAAGTATGCCAAGCTCCTTTGCGCAGGAGGCCACTATCGGCGCCGCGCCCGTGCCCGTTCCGCCGCCCATTCCCGCGGTTATGAACACAAGATCGCTATCCTTTATAGCCTCGGTTATAGCCTCCCTGCTTTCCTCGGCAGCCTTGCGCCCCATTTCCGGGTCCGCTCCGGCGCCAAGTCCCTTGGTCACCTTTTCGCCTATCTGAACCTTCTGACCGGCGCGCGAATGATAAAGCGCCTGCTTATCGGTGTTTACCGATATGAACTCTACCCCCTTAAGGCCGTACTGTATCATGCGGTTCACGGCGTTGTTTCCCGCGCCTCCTACGCCAACGACTTTTAGCTGGGCAGGCTGGCTGCTTTCAAAATCCAGTCCAAACGGCATATATCTTATCCTCCTTATTATTTGAAGAAGTCTTTCAGCTTCTTAAAAACGCTTTTACCCGGGCTTATACCCTCAAGCCTTCCGGCGTTATCGTCATCGCCGGCATGCATAACAAAATCCATCACGGAAAACGCGCTTGCATAGTTGGGCGACGACAGCCGCGGCATCCACGGCATGCGCACCTGTATGGGCGCGCCGAGCTGCCTTTCCATAAATTCGCAGCAGCCGCGCATCAGCGTAAGCCCGCCGCCGGTCATATATATCGGAACCCGTTCGTTTATCTCAACGCCCATCTCGCCAAGCGCGGCGCGTATCAGCCCTGCAAGCTCCCTTGTGCGCTCCTCGACTATAAACTGTATAGCCTCATGCTCCACATACATCATTCCGCCGCCAGGCACGCGTATAGTGTCTATACTGTCCTGATAATCAAGGGAATAAACATAGCGCCGCTTCACGTTTTCAGCTACCGCTTCCCTGATGCCTATGCCGTAGCTTAAATCCGATGTGAAATGGCTGCCGCCAACATCTATTGTGCGCATATCAATTAGCGCCGCGTTCTTTACCACGGCAACGTCCGTATGCGTCGCGCCGGAATCTATAAGCACGGCTTTTTCGGAGCGTTCCTCCTCCGGTATCACGAACACCCCTTCGCTCAAGGGTACGGCTATATACATGTCCGCGTCAAGCCCGACGCGCAAAAGAGCGTCGCTCACAAGCTGCTTAAAGCGGTTTTCAACATAAAGGTGCGATACAGTGGCGCTTAAGCCTTCCGCCATCACGCCTATGGGCATGTCCGCCCGCACGGCTTCCTGCACGCTGAATTCAACAGGCGTGCTGTGTATAAGAGAATACCCCTCCGGCGCGGCAAAATCAAGCGATGCGTTAATAACTTCGTCAATATCCCTGTGGCTTATCCTTTTGCTTTTGCCCTTAAAGCTTATTTCGCCTCTTTGCAAAACGAGCCTGGTAAAGGGAGCCGGTACGCCCACGGAGATATCCCTTACCCTGTGCCTTGCCTCGGCTTCCGCGGCGCCAAGAGCCTCCACAATAGCGTCGGAGAGCAGCTGCTCATCGCTGAACGCACCCCTTTTGTAGCCCGGATACTCCTTTATGCCCGCCCCCTGAACGATTATGTTGTCCCTTCCGTCGGTGCCGCAGATAAGGCAGATGACCTTTGAGCTGCCAATATCAAGTATTGCCGTGTTCTGGCCCATAATGCCTTCTCCCTTCCGCCGGCAAGGCTTATTATCCAGGGTACAGCCTGTTTGTTAACAGCATACCACAATCGCAATGTCCTTAGCAATAACATTTGCATGATCGATTCAAAAGTTACGTTTAGGAAACATGTTTTCCAGTTCTTTGTTCGTTTTCCATCAGCCGGAGAACGCGTCCGTAGGCCCCGGAGTGCGCTCCGGAGTGTTTTCCGGTTTAGCTGTTGAGCTTGGCTCATCGGTGCTGCTCGGCTCCGCAGTATGGCCCGGCTCTGAGGTCTGATTCGGCTCCGGAGACGGCGACGGCTCAACAGGCTCAGGCGTTTTTTCCGGAGAATAGACCGGATCGCCCTGCGCCGAAAGGTCGAGCGTCCCTCTGTTGGCCATGCCCATGCTTTTCAGCGTGGGCAAAACAGTTTTGAAGTTTGCAAGCTTCTCCTCCGCCCTGTCCGGCTGGCCAAGGTGTATTATCACGCCTGAAGCGGTATCCATGTTTATGCTGAGCGGATTTCCAAGGTCTATCCCCGTTATCTCTTTTTCAAGTCCCGATGAATACACCGCCTCAAGCAGCGTTACCAGCGTCCTTGAGTTGAAGTCGGATTCCTCGCCCAATCTCTGGTTGACATGGTAGCCGCTGCTGCCCATGCCCGATATTTTTATAAGCCCCGTGTAATCAGCCCTCGCGCCTATGTAGAGCACATATCCGTCCTTGTCTATTACCGCCTGAACGTTCATGCCCACAAGCACGGCCGCTTCCTCGCGCTCCGTTATGTTTACCACCAGCTTGTCCGGATACACCCTTGTGACCACGGCGGAGGCCACATATGCGTTTTCCTCAAGCTTCCTTTCAGCCTCCTGCGTCCTTTCGAGCCATATGTGCTTGCCTGTTTTCAGGCCGGAGTTTTGCAGCAGCTCCTCCGCGCTGTAACGGGTGCAGCCATACACCTCTATGATGTCTACTATCAAAAGGAAATATGTCAGCGCTGCCGCCGTCAGAAGCATTGCGCAAAGCGTTATTAAAAACACCGTCTTAATGAGCCTGCGCCGTCTTTGCCTCAGGCGCTTTTCCTTTTCGGTAAGCACCTTTTTCCTGCGTACGTCGGCCCTTTTAGCTCCGCCTGCGGTACGCTTTTTATGCTTGTCCTCTTCCTCATCGTCATCAGGGGCAAAAAACGGCTCGTCCTCATCAAAAGGAAGGCCCGCTTCATCGCCGTTTATATCATCGTTTTCGCTGTTTTCGGCTGTTTCAGGCTCCTCGCTTTCGGCTTTGGCAGGACCCTTTGCCATATCTGAAGAAAGCTGCCCGTATTCGTCCGCATCAGCAGCCGTAGTTTCCTCCCGCAGTCCGTCAAGGTCAAGCGCTCCGGCGTTGTTTTCGGTAGCTGTCTCCGCGGCGTCATACGGCTGAGCGCCGCCATATTCATCGCTGTATCCGTATTTAGCCTCGCCGTTATAATAGTCGTCAGGCTCGTTATCCTTTTTGAAGGGTCGAAGATTAAGCCTTGAACCTTCTCCGGCTCCGGCTGCGCGCCACTGCTCCCTATCTTCCCCTTTCAAGCTTATTCCTCCAGTCTTATCTCAGCGCCGAGGCCGTTAAGCGTTTCATGCAGCTTTTCATAGCCCCTGTCTATAAGCTCGGCATGCTCTATGGTCGTTTCGCCATCTGCCGCAAGCCCCGCAAGCACCATCGCCGCTCCGCCGCGCAAATCCCATGCCGTCACCTTTGTTCCGGTCAGTCTTTCCACGCCGCGTATTATGGCCGTCCTGTCCTTTTGCGTGAAGCTTGCGCCCATGCGCCCAAGCTCCGCCGCGTGCCTGAAGCGGTTTTCAAACACGTTTTCAACTATAACGCTCGTTCCCTTTGCCACGGTGCAAAGCGCAAACATCTGCGCCTGCATATCGGTAGGAAAGCCGGGATACGGCATGGTTTCGATAAGCCGAATCTCATTCAATCTATCCGGAGCCGAAAGCCGCATGCTCATGCCCTGCTGTTCTATTTTGCAGCCCGCTTCCTTAAGCTTAGCCGCTATGCTGCCCACATGCGCCGGACAAACATCGTTAAGCCTTATCTCTCCGCCCGTTATGGCGGCGGCCGCCATAAGCGTACCTGCAACTATCCTGTCGGGTATTATCCTGTGCGTTGTTTTTTCGCGCCTCGCCTCGCCGCCATACACGCTCAGCGTGGAGCTTCCCGCTCCTTCCACCAAGTATCCCAGCTCGTTCAAAAACAGCGCCAGATCCTCTATTTCCGGCTCGCGGGCGGCATTAAATATTCTTGTCATACCGTCGGCACAGGCGGCTGCCATCATTATGTTCTCCGTTGCGCCTACGCTTGGGTAATCAAGATGTATCTCCGCACCCTTTAGCCTGTCTGCGCGGCATATTATAAGCCCGCGCTCCTCCCTTATTTCGGCGCCAAGCATCATAAGCCCCTTAAGGTGAAGGTCTATGGGCCTATGCCCTATCTCGCAGCCGCCCGGGAAGGTGCATACCGCGCTGCCGAAGCGGGTAAGCAGCGGCCCCAGCATGAATATGCTCGACCTTAGCTCCTTGCTTATGCTCTGCGGCATTACGGAGCCCGTGGCGCTGCGGGTATCTATTTTAAGCGTATCGACGCAATACTCGCACTGCGCGCCAAGGGAGGATAATATGCACAGCATATTTTCAACGTCCTTAAGCCTGGGGCAATTTTCAAGCTCCACAGGACCCCGGGCAATAAGCGTAGCCGCCAATATCGGCAAAGCGGCGTTTTTTGCGCCGGTCACCCTTGCTTCGCCGCATATCCTTCTTCTGCCGGAAACCACAATAGATGCCATCTGTTTCTCCTTCCCGCAAAATGCTAAGCACATTCATTATTATGCGAAAAGGAGCAATTTCGTTCACGCTATGGCTTATTACTGCGTATTCCTTGAAATATTGAGCAGCACGCCCACGGCGCAGAGGAATATGACAAGGCTTGTGCCTCCCGCGCTTATAAAAGGCAGGGTCTGGCCTGTGGTAGGGGCTATGCTCGCCACGACCGCCATATTTATTATTGCCTGCATGCCTATAACAGAGGTTATTCCGGCCGCAAGAAGGCTGCCAAAGCGATCCTTGCAGCGCATGGCTATGCGTATGCCCCTGTATATCAAAAACGCGTATGCCGCTATAAGCAGCACGCAACCGACGAGCCCAAGCTCCTCGCCTATTATTGCAAAAATAAAGTCGCTTTCCCTATATGGGAGGAAGAGCAGCTTCTGCCGGCTGAAGTTGAGTCCCTTTCCGAATATGCCGCCGGAGCCCAACGCCATAAGCGACTGCCGGAGCTGATACGCGCCGTCGGCCGGCGAGTCCCAAGGGTTCCAGAACATGGTGACCCTTGCTTTTCTGTAATCCTCCTTCAATACCGCAAGCACCATTATGGGCGCGGCTATGCCGGCAAGCGTAAGAAGGTGCGCTACCCTTGCCCCGCCAAAGAACAGCATCACGGCGCCGGTCAGTACCAATATCACCATCATGGACATGTTTTTTTGCAGCAGCAGCAGTATGCAGAACACGCCCATTATAAGAATCATTGGAAAAACGCCCTTTGAAAAGTTCGTCATCAGCTGAGGCCGTTTTGACATAAAGGACGCCATATACAGCACCAGCACAAATTTTGCTATTTCGGAGGGCTGAAACGAGAGCGGTATTCCCCATTTTGAAAAATCGAGCCAGCGCTTTGCTCCGTTTCTTTCCGCACCCACGAACACGACCGCCACCATAAGCGCGATTATCACAATAAGTGCAAGCGTTTTAAGCTTTTCAAGCGCATGATAATCAACGAAGCTCAGCACGAGCATAAGCGCAAACCCGAGCGCGAAATATATGCTTTGGTTTTTAAGATAATAAAAGCCGTTATCCATATTTCTGCTCTGGGCATAGTAATAGCTTGCGGAAAACACCATAACAAGGCCGAACGCGCATATCATTACCACCGTTATAAGCAGCGGAAAATCAAGCGGCCCCTGCCTTTTGGGCATAGCCCGCCCGCGCACGGGCTGGATCTTTCCCCGGGAGTTAACAGCCGGAGAGGTGCTTACATGCTCCACGTTGCCTCCTTTATGGCGTTTACCGTCACATTTGCCTTACAAGTTCCTTAAATATATCGCCGCGCTGCTCATAGTTATCATATATTCCCCAGCTTGCCGCCGCCGGAGAGAGCAGCACAGCGTCGCCGCTTTGCGCAAGCGTTTGCGCCTGCTTGAGCATATCTATCATAGGCCCGTCGTTAACATAAACGGGCGAATAACCGGTCTTTTCTGCGGCCAGCTTTATCGCCGGCACGTTGCAGCCGGAGGCTATAACGGCCTTTACCCTTCCGTTAAAGGCTTCAAACAGCGGCGCAAAATCGCTTTTTTTGTCATAATTGCCCACGCCGAGCAGCAGTATGGTCGGCCTCGTCATGGCCTCGACAGCCTTTATGGTAGAATCCGGATTTGTGCCTTTGGAGTCGTTTATCCATGCAACGCCATCCTTCTCGCGCACAAACTCTATCCTGTGTTCAACGCCCTTGAACCGCCTCAAGCCGTCCCTCACCGCCTCAGCATCAAGCTGCTGACTCATGGCAAGGCATGTTGCGCAAAGCGCGTTTTCTATATTGTGCCTGCCCGGTATCATAAGCTCACCAGCGGCGATAAGGTCCGTCTCCTTGCCGTCGAGCCGCCAAATTATACGGCCGTTCCTTATGAATGCGCCGTTCTCCGGCTCCTCCTTTTGCGAAAAGTACACTACCCTCGCCTTTGTCAGCTTAGCCATGCCGCGCACTATAGGATCGTCGTAGTTAAGCGCCGCAAAGTCGTTCTCAGTTTGGTTTTCAAAGCCGCGGCACTTTGCTGCGATGTAATTTTCCATCTTGTACTGAAAGCGGTTAAGATGATCCTCCGTTATGTTCAGCATGCCGAAGGCGTTCGGGTGAAAGTCAGCAATGCTTTCAAGCTGCAATGCCGCCGTTTCGGCAACGATGCAGTCGCCCGGCTTTGTCTCAAGCGAGTGCGCGGTTATCGGCACGCCTATGTTGCCAAGCACGAACGTATGCTTTCCGGCGGCCTTAAAAAGCTCTCCGGTAAGAGCCGTGGTGGTGGTCTTTCCGTTTGTGCCGCTTATGCAGACGAACTTTGTTCCGCGGTCGCAGCATCTGTAGCCAAGCTCTATCTCGCCTATTACCTCCGCACCGTCGTTTCTTGCCTGCTCGACGAAGGGGCTGAATATAGGCACCACGGGGCTTAGCACAACAAGATCCGCGCCCTTTACGGCCTGGTCGTGAGGCACGCCCAGCGCGTCTTTATACTCTATGCCGCTAAGCTCCTCCTTTAGACCGCTTATCTCTTTTTTCATATCGTTTACAGTAACGTCATAGCCAAGCTTGTAAAGCAGCCTTGCGCTGGCTACGCCGCTTTTTGCCATCCCTATTACCACAGCTTTTTTACCGTTTCTATTCATGCTTATCTCCTCCCAAAACATGGTTCAAAGCTTATTATACCACGGCGCGCACATTGCGCGTTATCAGCTAAAAAAGGGCCGTTCAGTGTCGGTCAGGAAGCTTGAGACAAAAGAGCCGCGCTCTGTCTCAAGCATCGTAACCATAAGCGTATGCCGTGCCAAGCGCCAAGGAACCACGGCTTCGCCCGCTCGCACCGAACGGCCAAATAGATTTATACATATGCCAAAAGGCATAGTAAGCAAAGTAATGTGGTTATTATCATATATACGGATACTATCCTTGTTTCCGTATAGCCAAGCAGCTCAAAGTGATGGTGAAGCGGCGCCATTTTGAATATGCGCTTCTTCCTCAGCTTGTATGAGCCGACCTGAAGTATGCAGGATACGCTGCTTGCAACAAAGCAGGCGCCCATTATGGCGAGCAGAAGCACGCTCCTGCTGAATATAGCCATGGCCGCTATGGCCCCGCCAAGCGCCATGGAGCCGGTGTCGCCCATGAACACGCGCGCAGGATATGTGTTGTATCTTAAAAAGCCCAGGCAGCCGCCGGCCACCGAGGCCGCAAATATCGCCATTGAGTTAAGCTCCGCGCTGTACTGCGTCTGCACGGCTTGTCCCGAGGTGAGCGGGGTTTTCATGGCTGTGGACATATAGACGAAAATCATCATCATTGCCGTGGAGTATATCATGGAAACTCCGGAGCAAAGCCCGTCCAGACCATCGGTAAGGTTTACCGAGTTCACGGTGCCGATTATTATAAACATCATTGCAGGCACATAGAATATGCCAAGGTCCCATTCTACGCCAAAAAAGGCGAGATATATCTTTGAGCCGATAAAGGGGCTTTTATATGCATAAAGCGCAAGTATAAACGCTATTGCGAACTGGGCTATTATCTTTTGATAAGGCCTTAAGCCTATTGTGTTCTTGAACTTTACCTTAAGGAAATCGTCAAGGAAGCCCACCAGCGCAAACGCCGCCATCGCCAAAAGCGCCGGAAGCGAAAGCTCCGTTGCGTTAAGCGAAAACGCGAGAGTGCCGGCAAGTATTCCGGCAATGAACATCATGCCTCCCATGGTAGGCGTGCCCGCCTTGCTAAGATGGCTCTGCGGCCCGTCGCTCCTTTCGTTCTGGCCAAACTTCAGCCTTCTGAGCATGGGTATTACCACCGGCCCAAGCGCTATTGTCACCAGCGCGGAAAGCATAAGCGCGTATATTGCGTATTTCATATCCCCTTACCTCCGCGGGCAGCTTTTATTTCCTGCCCAGTTCTTCAAGCAATTCGGCAACTATCTCCTTTTCGTCAAAGTGCCGCTTGCCGCCGCATATTTCCTGATAGTTCTCGTGTCCCTTACCGGCAAGCACTATAACGTCCTTTGGCCTTGCGTGCTCAAGCGCGTATTTTATCGCCGCACGCCTATCCTCTATAACAACATGCTGGCAGCCGGATTTGTTGACCCCGTCGAGCACGTTATTTATTATCTCCATAGGCTCCTCATCGCGCGGATTATCGCTCGTCACAACAAGGAAATCGGAATACCTGCCGGCTATTTCTCCCATTATGGGTCTTTTTGCCTTGTCGCGGTTGCCTCCGCAGCCAAACAGGGTAACGACCCTTCCCTTTGCAAAGCCGCGTACCGTCCTTAGCGCGTTTTCAAGCGCGTCCGGAGTATGCGCGTAATCGAGCAGCACGCTGTAGTCGCCGTCCGTAGGCAAAGGTTCAAGCCTTCCTGATACGGTCAGCTTGCTCAGCCCTTCGCATATAGCGTCCGCATCGAAGCCGAGCAGCGTTGCCGCGGCAGATGCGCCCATTGCG
>SAMEA3663277__coassemble_820_pt1 | contig 8676 bp, 8 predicted proteins | sample SAMEA3663277__metabat2_low_PE_023 | metagenome-assembled genome bin SAMEA3663277 (sample SAMEA3663277) | pig gut metagenome | biome: pig gut; feature: pig-associated habitat; material: faeces | place: China | collected 2013
CGGGCGGCAAAACCTGCAAAGTACGAAAACCTCTGGGTTTTCATCCGTTCTGACGTGCATGCCGTCAGAGCCGGATTAAACATAAAAAAGGGCGGCTCAGCCGCCCCGTGTGCAGGTTGTTGTTCAGACCTCTGTAAGCATCTTCTTTGCAAATATTATGCTGATAAGGTTCATTATGCCGTCTACCAGCATGCAGCAGCCCATTACCACGGTTGCAGTGGCTGCGCTCTCTATCGGGTTAAATACCATTATTATGCCGGCAATGAGCATCAAAAGGGAGAATATCATAACGGCTATGTACTTGCCCAGCTTGTAGCGCATCATATTGAAGGAAAGCTGAAGCCTGAGTATGCTGTCCGTTATTACGGCGACGCCCATCGCCACGCCGAACACCGCCACTACGCCCTTTGCGCATATTATCATAAGCAGGCCTATCACGCCGCAGCTCGTGCCGAGCGCAAGACCCATTCCCGGAAAGGAGTAGCCAGGCGCGGCATTGAAGTAGCGTATTATGTGATATATGCCGTATATTATAAGCGCAGCGCCGAGTATATAGCATATTACCAGCCTTGAGCCGACAGGCCATATTATCTGGATAAGCCCAAGCAGAATATATACGAGAGAAATAGCCAACAGAGTGTTGCGAAAACCCTTGCTCATACAGATTTACCTCCTGTTTTCCGTTTATTGTTACGGCTATATTTTATCCAACATGGAGGCCGTATTCAATATGCAAAAGCGCGTATACGCAACAATTTCAATATTCTTCACATGATTTCACACAAATAACAAAAAGAAACGGACAGCTTTATCATAAAACTGCCCGCCCCTTTTTAACACATTAGGAATAACGAATTTTTGCCGCAAGCTCAGGCTATCAGTTGATGCCGTAACGCTTCTTGAAGCGGTCAACACGTCCGCCGGTATCTACCAGCTTCTGCCTGCCGGTATAGAACGGATGGCACTTGGAGCAAATTTCGACCTTGAGCTCGCCCTTGACGGAGCCGGTCTTAAAGGTCTCGCCACATGCGCAACGGACGACGCTTTCACCGTAAGAGGGATGGATATCCTTTTTCATCGTGCAACTCCTTACATAATTTTGCTGGGCGCAGCGCGATTAACCGCCCTGCTGCTGCATTCTGAGACCATACAGTCCCGAACAGTCGATATTATACCCCTAAAATCACCCGAAAGCAAGGACTTTTTTGATAAATTTGCATTGACTTGACAAGTCCGGCCGCGTTGACCTATCATACATGCAAGCAATGCGTATATAAAACTGTAATGAGGTATTATATGGAAAACAAAAAGAAAATAATAGGCATGCTCGTGGCGGTTGAGATAGAGGCCGTGCTGCAGCGCTACGGCGAAAGGCTTGAGGACGTGAGCGAATCGGGCTACAGCATAAAAAGGCTTGAGGCTGACGATTACATAATGTACATACTCAAAAGCGGCGCGGGCGAGATAGCCGCCGCGGCAGGCACGCAGTTTCTGATAACGCGCTACTCCTGCGGATTCATACTTAACTTTGGCGTCGTGGGCGGGCTTACCGAGGAGATGAGCCTTGCAAAGACCTGCGTTATAGAAAGCGTTGTGCATTACGACTTTGACACGTCAACAATAGACAGCTGCGAAAAGGCGCGCTATCTTGAGTATCCGAGCATATATATACCCGCGCCCGGGGAGCTTGTTGACATGGCGATAAAGGCCGAGCCTGGATTAAAGCGGGTGATATGCGCCTCCGCCGACAAATTTGTTGACGAGCCCGACAAAAAGCGTGCGCTGCACCTTGAATACAACGCCGACATATGCGAGATGGAGGCCGCCGGTATACTTTTGACCTGCAACCGAAACGGCGTGCCATGCCTTATGATAAAGGCCGTAAGCGACGCGATAGAGGGCGGCTGCGAGGAATTTGCCGCGCAGGTAGACAGGTCCGCGGCCATTTGCCTCGATGCGGCGCACAGGATAATAGAAAGCATGAAGTGAGGGCCGTATCGCCGTTATTTATTAAAACAAGCAAAGCACCCAAACAACGGCTTTTGCGTGAAAGGGCATGCCGCCTATCGTTATAGTATGGCTATGGGCGAGAGTGTCAAAAAAGTGGCTATTCGCCACTTTTTCGAGTTTTCACGGGTTTTGCCTCTCGCATTAGCTCCCGGGCGGCAAAACCCGCAAGGTACGAAAACCTAAAGGTTTTCATCCGTTCTGACGTGCATGCCGTCAGAGCCGGAATTAGCTTAAGGGGCTGCCGCCCCTTAACAACCCCGGGGTTTTTCGACAGGCTGATAGTATGGCTATGGGCGTTATGCTTCTGTATTCCTTTTGGCCGGCTTTAACGCAGGATATCACGCTTTGCACCTTAAAGGAAGACGCTATGGCGCTTTCGGTTATAACCTCATTTGCCGCGCCGAAGAGGCTGTTGCCCTCCTTATCCAAAAGCAGCGCCTTGTCCGCTATCCTCAGCGCATGGTCGGGATAATGCGTATTGAATATACAGGCCATGCCGGCCGCCTTAAGCTCCTCAAGCGTGTTAAGTACTATAAGCTGGTTCCTGAAATCAAGGTTTGATTCAGGCTCGTCCAGTATGATGCACTCCGGCTCCGCCGCAAGCGCACGGCCTATAAGCGCCATCTGCAATTCGCCGCCGCTTATCTCGTCGCAGCGCCGGTGCTTAAGCTCGCTAAGGTTCAGCCTGGCCATCACCTCGTCAACAGCCATGTAATCCTTGTCCGACGGCTTTGAAAAAACGCCTATGCGGCTGCTCCTGCCAAGCATCACCATGCTTGCGACGCTCATTCCCGTCGCCTTGCCCTTTGCCTGCGGCACATAGGCTATCTTGCGCCAAAGCCGCCTTTGCTCTATCAAGGCTATATCCTCGCCGTCTATCGTGCTGCTGCCGCCGCTCCAGCGCAAAAAGCCCATTATGCAGCGCAGAAGCGTCGTTTTGCCCGCGCCGTTCGGCCCGAGTATGGACAGTATCTCACCGCTGCTTATTGAAAAGCTTATATCGTTAAGTATTATCCTTGCGTTTTTGTCGTTCGGCTCATAGGAAAAGGACGCAGAGGCCACCTGAAGCTTCATGAGTTCCACCCCCTCGTCTGCCTGAGAAGATGGATAAAGAACGGCGCGCCGATTATCGCGGTAAGTATAGATATGGGAATTTCAGATGCGGTGACGCTCCTTGCGATGGTGTCTATCGCCGCCATAAAGGCTGCGCCTATGCATATCGACGCCGGAAGCAGCCTTGTGGTATCCGAGCCGAAGGCCATGCGGCACACATGCGGTATCAGCAGGCCTATCCACGCCACCTGGCCGCACATGGCTACCGAGGCTGCGGTCATCATAGTGGCGCACGCCGCGGCCGTAAGCCTGAGCAGGCCTATATTCACGCCGGTGGCCCTGGCCTCGTCCTCGCTTAGCGGCAATATATTGAGCCGCCATCTTATCAAAAACAACAGTATAATGCCGGTAAGCATAAACGGCGAAGCGAGCCTTAAGGACTGCCAGCTTGCCGAGGACAGGCTGCCCATCAGCCAATACGTTATCGCAGGGAGCTGCGAATCCGTATCCGCAGTATATTTTACAAGCGATACCAGCGCCGAAAACAGCGACGCTATCACCATTCCGGAAAGCACGACCGTAGTCATATTGCCGGAGCCTCTTTTTCTGCTGACAAGGAAAGTAAGCCCTACCGCCAAAAAGCCGAACAGCAGCGCCATAAGCTGCACATAGAGCATATGCATGCCCATAAGCAGCCCGAGCGCCGCGCCGAGGCTTGCCCCGCTGGCCACGCCGAGCGTATCCGGCGTTGCGAGCGGATTTGCAAAAAGGCTTTGGAAGGCCACGCCTGCCGCGCTGAGCCCGCCGCCCACCATTAAAGCGAGCAGCACCCTTGGCAGGCGCATGGACCAGACTATTTTTGAATATTGCTCGGTTGTTGCCTGCGACCCCGTAAGCAGTGCGCTGAGGTTGCTGAATATGCTCTCCGCCGCCTGCTTGGGCGTTAGGGAATACCTGCCGATGCATATGCAAACAAGCCCCGCCGCTAACGGCAGCAGCACGAGCAGTATGGACGCAGCCGCGGAAAAGCCCGCTCTGTTGTGTTTTTGTTGAATCATCGGCGCTCCTTTATCGTGCTTGCCGCAGCCGGCGCGCCGGCCGCGGCAAGCATGCTCAGCAAATAATGGTTTTTATAAAGCTCAATAAGCCGACTCCGCCGGAGGATCGTACAGCGTAGCCATATCCTCATCGCTCAGCTCAAGGCCATAGAACTTGGCATAATAATCCCTTATTGCGGCGTCCATGTCAATATCCTCAAACAGCTCGGGATAAAGCTTTTGCGCAAGCCATTGCAGCGCAAGCGGAGAATCCGAGCAGGGCGGGAACCAATAGTACACGCCAAGCGGCATCTTGTACACCTGCTTGTTCTTTACGGCGGTGAGGCCGCTCCAATCGTCGCCCTCAACGGCAGTGCTGTTGAGTATATCCTCCGCCTTGAAGGGGGAGAAGCTGTTTAAGAATATAACGTCAGGGTCCCAGGCGTATATCTGCTCAAGCGTGATGGGCGCAAGCGGCTTGTCAAGCTCCATGGCCACGTTGTTCGCTCCTATGGTGGAAAGCCAATAGCGGCCGAAGGTGTTGCCTGCGCCAAGTATCTTGGCCTGGGTGTAGTTTCCTATTATAAGAGCGGACTTCCTGTCGCTCTCCGCAATGCCCGCGACGCGCTCCTTGACCATGGCCTCTACCTCGCGGCCATAAGCTACTATCTCCTCGGCACGGCTCTGCTTCTGCATTATCTCGCCCATAAGCGCGGCCCATGCGTTGAAGGTCTCTATGGTGTTTCCGCCTTCCACCGTTGTGCTGAACGCCACGCACGGTATGGAAAGCTCCGTGAGCTTGGCCGCGGCCTCTGCGTCGCCGGCGTTGTTGGCGTTATAGAACACAACGTCCGGCTCAAGCGCGGCAACGGCTTCCACATTCACCGCGTCTCCCTCGGCAAAGCTTGAATCAATATCCGCAACGTTTGGCGCTATGCGGGAAATGAAGGAATGTACCGCCGCGTTTTTGGAGGACGGGGTCAGGCCTATAAGCTTATCGCCCGAGCCTTCCACCATGCAGAAAACGCTGGCAAGTGGAACGGTGGATATTATTGCTATCCTGTTTATCTCGTCCGGAACCTCTACCTCGTTGCCGAGGTTATCGGTAACCATGTGTGCGGTATTGACCGGCTCCCGGCTGTCGGCGGGTACGGCGGTCTGTTCAGGCTGCTGCGATCCGGCCTCGGGGGCAGTCTCGGGAGCTGTCGGAGCAGGCTCCGCGCTTTCCTTGACCTCAGGCGCGGCGCAGCCTGATATCACGGAAAGCATAATTACCGTTGCCAGTACCAGCGCCGCAAGTCTTAACGAATGCTTCATCTTTTTTCTCCTCTGTATATTATTGTATATTGCAATCCGCTTCCGCATTATGGCGGGGCGAAAATGCTTGCCGTTTATTGTTTGCTTAAGCCTGTACGCTGACGTTTGAATACGTCACCTTGGCGTTCACGCCCCTGAGCCTGCCAAGCTTGCCCGAAAGCGCACTTATCCTGTCATTATCGGCGCATATGGCAACGCTTATAAGGCTAAGCCCGTATTCCCGCACGGGTATGCCCATGCGCCCAAGTATAATGCTTGAATATTCATGCAGTATTGCGTTAAGCCTTTCCACGATTTCCGGCTCCTCAACGACTATGCCCATTATGGCTATGCGTTTTTCCATCATTCACCGCGCCTTTCTATCCAATTTAATTCCCCCATCCCCCGGCCTGTGCCGCGGCACAAAAAAAGCCGCCCGCCTTCCCCGCAGAGGAAAAGCCTGACAGCCAAACAGCCTGAAACCGTTCGCTATTCTGCCTTGGCTTTCCGTCGGAACATATCCTTCGGTCGGGTCCAGCTTATATAATGGCCGGAGATTCGGAAGCGCACCTCATCTCGGCATAAATATTATAGCCAGAGTTAAGGCAGGTGTCAACAGAGGCGCCCCGCATTTATTCTCAATTTTATTGCAACAAAGTATTGACTTTCGCCCATTTTACAGATATACTATCCTTTGTCCGCTACGGCGGAGCAAGCCGAATATGGCGGCGTAGCTCAGTTGGCTAGAGCATTCGGTTCATACCCGGAGTGTCATTGGTTCGAGTCCAATCGCCGCTACCAACATGATGTATCGATTTAGATATATCGCCTAAAAGCCCAGACGTTGTCTGGGCTTTTTCGTTTCCAGATCGCGTTCGCGGCGCGAAGGGAGAAGCAAAAGGGGCATGCTTGGACGAAAAAACAGCGGCCTGTACTGTTCCTGAAACAGCCATATCCTATATGGATAACTAATAATCCTCGCGCTGCATGTATTCATCCACCACAAGCCACTCTCCATCCGCATACTCTAATGTGGAATATAAATAATACCTGCTCAGGAAGTCCGTATCGCCATCATCCGCTTTCTCAGCGTCTGCCTCGATTACTGTTTTGACCTGTATTCCGTATTTGCCGCCGCCAAGCTCCACAACGTCGCCCGCCAACGTCACGAATGAAAAGAATACGTTTGAATAGCAACCTTCATTATGCTCCAAAAGCAGCTTAGCCGCGTCGCTCAGGTCTATTTCGTATTCCCTGCCTGAGGGATAGCTCTTTATGCTGTACACAAGCTTTGGAGCCGTAAAGTCGGCTTCCACCTCGTTTGAAATGAAGTTGACGCTTTCCTTGCGAAAAAAGCCTTCCCTAAAAACGTCCATTCGTTTGACGCCGTTGCCGCTCATCTCAAGCGCGACCGCCGAAATCTCACCTCTGGTGCTTGTCCCCCCAAGGTCAGGAAAAACTATCTCCGGCACGCCGTCGCCCGTAACATCGGCAATGCGCAATTTATTGCCCGTATCAAGGCAGTCTGTATTGAGCGACGCATGGTATGTTTTATTATCCGCGCTCAATGAAATATCCACATAAAACGGAAGTTCAAACAGGCCCGTAGAGTATGCATGTACGCTGTCGGCGATTCCGTCGCCGTCGATATCGACATCATCTTTGATGATGCTTACCGCGGCAGAAGGCGGCTCGGCAGGCTTTTGCCCGGGCAGCTCTTGCTCTGCAACGGAATTATTGTACTCGGCATCAGGAGCCGGGCCGGCTTCGTCAGCCGCGCCGCCATGCGATTGTAAAGCCTCCCTCTGCAATATATTTGGTTCGCCGCATGAACACATGAGCAGCAAACAAAATGCCGCCAATAAAAACCGGGCATGACGCTTCATGCGCTTTTTCTCCTCATTCGTTATAATCATAGTGTACCATTGGTAAAAAGGGTTGATGCTTTTCATTATTTTTTGATGCTCTAACTGCCGCATCGCTCGCCATACGCAACGCCTGCTTCTTTACAGGTACTTTTTTTCTGCCCATAATGTATCATTCTTTGCAAATTCATACAACCGCTGTTTTGATTATAATTGAAACAATTCTATGAATACGAAAATTCGGGGGCAGGTATTGCCCGCCCCCGAATCCAGCGCCCATTCTGCGCGTTGCATCAGCCTTGCTTACGGAGGCGCTTCTCGGTGCTTTGGAATATGGAACAGGGCCAACAGGTGGCTATAGAGCGGGAGAACGGAGAATACCTGTATTATGAGGCGACCAGCGTAGATTTCTTCCCAAACGATAAGGTGCCCGAATATGTGCTGAACATGGAATCAGACACGGCGAAGATCACCTTTATCATATGCTACGGCGAGTTCGACTACAATGCGGGCACCAGCAAGGAGCGCTGCGTGGTGGTATGCAAAATGGTTGACTGAGCCGGGCAGATAGAGCATAATCGAAGATGAATAATCCTCGTCATCCTAAGAATACATGAAAAGGATTATTCTTACAAAGCGTTTTATAGCCTTTTTGATGTGCCGAAGGCCGCTAAAGAGGCGGCCTTCGGCACAAACGCTAATATAGATAAGAGATGACAATTACAGCTCAGAGGATTTTTTCATCCTACGAGCAGCATAGAAGGAAGTTGCCGCGGCCAGTATCAGCAGGCAGAAGCCAAGATTACTATCCTGAGAACCCGTTTGAGGCGGCTGTGGCGCCGTTCCAGTTATGTTGGCAACAGGCGTTGTGGTAATATATCCATTGAAGGGGATGTATGTGGTATTATCGCCCGTTGCTGGAACCTTCTCGGTCTTAGTTCTGTCGCAGAAGGAGCAGGTAAGGGTTTTTACGCCACCCTCTGTTTCATTGGGCTGAGTGGTGACTACGCCCTCATTCCAAGTGTGTATGGCAAGATCGAGCTTTTCGTTGCAGTTCTCGCCGGTGCAGGCATGCCAATGCTGCGTTTCGTCGTGGAGCCACTCAGTCCCCGGGGTGTGGGTGTGGACAGAAACAGGATTGATAACCGTGGCCCCGCTTGTACTCACCGATATTTCCTTCGGATCCCCGTCAAAAGCCTCTACATTGTCAAGAGCCAGGATGGTTTCGCTCCAGGTGCCATCTTTTAGTTCAAACTTCAGATTAATCAGATTTCCTGTCCTATTCACCGCATTTGCGTCGTACCATGAAAAACTAACCTCACTTTGACTGCCCAAATCCAGACCCGGCTGGTCGGTATTCAGCTGCACTGCGGTACCCAGCGTTGACTGAACTGCACTTGCCGATTTAAGCACCA
>SAMEA3663277__coassemble_2543_pt1 | contig 4281 bp, 4 predicted proteins | sample SAMEA3663277__metabat2_low_PE_023 | metagenome-assembled genome bin SAMEA3663277 (sample SAMEA3663277) | pig gut metagenome | biome: pig gut; feature: pig-associated habitat; material: faeces | place: China | collected 2013
ATGTCGTCAGAGCCGGATTGAACATAAGGGGCTGCGGCCCCTTATCAACCCCGGGGTTTTTCGACAGACTGCGAAAACCTGAAGGTTTTCATCCGTTCTGACGTGCATGCCGTCAGAGCCGGAATTAGCTTAAGGGGCAGCCGCCCCTTAACAACCCCAGGGTTTTTCGACAGGCTGGGCGGGCGGCGTAAGCTGCCCGCTTTGATTTTAGCCCGCCGAATATTTCGTCAAAAAAAGGCTTTACAAAATCGTCTTCATGCCGTATAATACATCTTGCGCGATGAAAAGAGCGCAAACGAATGGGGCTTTAGCGAAGTTGGCTATCGCGCTACACTGGCAGTGTAGAGATCACCGGTTCGAATCCGGTAAGCTCCACCACGAGAAGGACTTGCTTTTGCAGGTCCTTTTTCAGTATAATGCAATTTGCCCTTATAGGGATAATCAGGGTGGCTATTCTTTGCGAAAAGGGCGATTTATTCAGCCTTTTTGTCTGGCATTGATACGAAAAAAAACTGATTTTCATGTTGACACTCCCCTTAGGGGATGGGCTAAACTTCGCCTTGAGGAGGTGAGAGAGATGTTAAGGATAGGCGAGTTTTCCAAGCTGAGCATGCTTACGGTGAAGGCGCTTAGATACTACGAAAAGGAGGGGCTGCTCATACCCTCAAGCGTAGATGAGCGCACAGGCTACAGGCTGTACGAAACGGCCCAGCTTTCAGACGCGGCAAGCATAAAGGCGCTGCGGCAGCTTGGCTTCAGCATCGACGAGGTACGCTCGCACATAAGCGGCGCCCCCATAAGGGACGCGCTCAGGCAAAAGGAAGCCGAGCTCAGGCAAAGGCAGAACGACATCAGCTCCATGCTCTCCATAATAAAATTTTTGTTGGAGGATAAAGAAATGAAGTATCAGGCTGTTGTGAAGGATATCGGCGAATGCGTAGTGTACAGCGAGGAAAGGACGCTTGGCAGCTTTGCGGAAATAACCAGGCTGGCGCTGGAATCCGCGCAGGAGTGCGTCAGGCTTAATCCGGACATAGAGTGCGTCAAGCCGGATTATTGCTTCTGCGAGTATCTGGACGGCGAATACCGCGAGACGGATATCCATGCGCGCTATTCTCAGGCGGTCACCAGGGCCGGCGCTGAAAACGGGCGCATCAAGTTCAGGCGTCTGCCCAAAACAAAGGTGCTGTGCATATACCATCGCGGCCCGTACGATATGCTGGGTGAAGCATATGCCTACATATACAACTACGCCAAGGCGAACGGCTACAAGCCCTCCGGCTTTGCACGCGAATGTTATATAGACGGCATATGGAACAAGGACGACCCGTGCGATTGGCTTACCGAAATCCAGCTCCCTATAGAATAGCTTATCGTTACAGCCACGGCCGGCTCCGTTAGCATGGGGCCGGCTGCATTATAATATAACAATGCTCTGTAAAACTGCCGCCGATGGCTTTTCAATCGGTATGGGCCGCAGTTTTCACATTCTTCCGCACAAATACCGTCTATTCAAACTCGTTTTTGTGCTTAATAAAAAAGCTGTACAGCGCGCGCACGTTGGCTATGTCGGTCCAGCGTACTGTCGATACCGGCGACAGGTCAAGGTCGTACAGCCTTGCGCCCTTTAACGACAGCATGTAGGGCGAATGGCTGGATATTATGAACTGGCAATTGAAGAAGCGGGCCGCGTTCTCTATGTATTCGGCAAGCTTCTGCTGCGACTCCGCAGAAAGGCTGTTTTCAGGCTCATCAACGAGATACAGGCTTTTTTCGCCTATCTTATCGGTAAAGTATAGCAGCGCACTTTCGCCGTTGGAGTGGGCTCTCACGTTGCCTACAAGGCTCGTGCGCACATACCGGGACTGCGTCATGCGCCGCCGCTTGTTCTGCTGCACAAGCTTTTCGTAATCGTCCATGCTGCTAAGCTTCACCTGCTTTGCATCGGGCGCGCGCTCCCTGAGCCATTCCGTAAACAGCTCTTCTCTCCTTATATCTATGCCGTCGTTTAGGCTCCTTATATTAAATATAAAGTCAAAAACATCGTCGCTGGTTATTATCTCTTTATTGAAGCCGCCTTCACAATCCGCAAGCGCCCTCGGGTCAAACTCCGGCTTGCAGCCCGCAACGTATTCCGCAAAAAAGGCGCTTTTGTTATATGGGCTAACCCTTTTTGCGCCTATGGACTCGGCAATTATGTTCAGCGCCGTGGTCTTGCCGCTGCCGTTGCCGCCGCAAAGTATGGTTACAGGCTCAAATTCAAGCTTTTTCAGCCCCTTTTCCGGAAAGATGGCAAAGGGGTAAGCCGTTTGGTAGCATGTTCGCTTTAGTGCGAGGAAAAAATCCTCCTCGTCAGCCTTGCTCAAAAAGGAAAAGCTTTTAAGATACCTCATGGCGTTACCCCTTGTGTGTCTTATTAAGTTTATTCAGCCCCTTACAGCTCCAGCTTAAGGTCGCCGGGCTTAATCCAGCCGAGCCTCCTAAATGGCAGCGCGACCAGCGGCGTAAGCACCGCCGGAATAACTATGCATATAAGCAGCATTCCTATCCAGCTCATGGGGGAGCCGAAGCCCTCGCTGGCCATAACGCCTATAGGCCCTACCAGGCCGCAGGTGCCCATGCCGCTCGCCACGCCAACGCCGTTTTCCATCTTAAAAAGGCATGTGGCCATAGGCCCCGTTATTGCGGAAACTATAGTGGGCGGCAGCCATATCAGCGGGTTTTTGACTATGTTGCCCATTTGCAGCATGCTCGTGCCAAGCCCCTGCGCCACTATGCCCGACCACCTGTTTTCCTTAAAGCTCATCACGGCGAAGCCCACCATCTGCGCGCAGCAGCCAGCCGTTGCGGCCCCTCCGGCAAGGCCTATAAGCCCCGCCGCACCGAAGGAGGCGCATATCGCGGCGCTGCTTATGGGCAAGGTCAGCGCAATGCCCACAAGCACGGATACTATAATGCCCATAAAGAACGGGTGCATATCGGTCGCATGCATTATCATGTTGCCAAAGGCGGTCATCACCGCGCTTACACCCGGCCCCGCAAGGCGCGCTATCAGCAGTCCGGATACTATGGTCACCATCGGCGTAACAAGGATATCCACCTTTGTTTCCTTGGATACCAGCTTGCCAAGCTCGGCCGCTATTACGGCGCATATCAGCGTGCCTAAAGGCCCGCCGAGGCTGTTAGCGCCCACGCCCACCGCGCACAGGCTGAAAAGCACCAGCGGCGGCGCCTTAAGCGCAAGCCCTATGGCCACAGCCATGCTCGGCCCCGTAGCCTGAGATGCGAAGGAAGCTATGTCCTTTAGCCAGGCAAGGCTAAGCTTATCCGCAACGGTAGAGAGTATTGTGCCTATCAGCAGCGAGGCAAAAAGCCCCAGCGCCATGGAGCCCATGGCATCCACCAGATACCGTTTGGCCGAAAACACGATATCCTTGCGTTCAAGGAATGTGCGCACCTTGTGTGCGCGGGGAGCTTTATCTCCCATCAGATCCTCCTAAATCGTCCCCTCCGCCCCATTCCCGTGAGCGGGAGGCGTGTTGCGGCGGCCCTGCGGTCTCCAAGCCGTTCAGGGTCACACAGCACCTGAGCAGAGTATAACATATGTAAGGCCCTGCTTACAACAGACAGCCTTTTTATTCCGCAGGAAGAATGTAGGCCTACAATGCATATTGGACAGTGAGAAGAAAAAGGATGAAGGATTCGCACAAATCGGTTATTGTGAGTTTGGAAAGAACAACAAAGACCGAAAGGAAGTGCAAATTCCTCATGACAACTGTAACACAGGATATGAAGTACAGGCAATCCCTAATGTGCTACGCGAAGAAATATGGCGTAGCGCGAGCGTCACGGAAATATAACCGCCCACGCTCAACCATTTACTTCTGGCTGTCAAGGTACGACGAACAATTGAATCTCCGGCCAATCGTTCCGGGCGGCCGCATTCGCATCCCAAGTAGCATACAGAGGCGGAACTGAAACTTATACGGGATATGCGGCGAAGGAACCCACGGTTAGGCTTGATCGACCTGTGGTGCAGGCATGGTAAATGGACTATAAAGGTCGTTGCACGTGTTTGTTGTCCTGCTGCTCAACACCTGTTTCAGTACACCGCCATCGACGAGTTCTCACGGTTGCGGTACCTGGCTGCTTACGAAGATCAGAGCACCTACTCCTCGGCGAACTTTTTGAAGAAAGCATATGCTTTCTTCAAAAGGCACGGCTTCACCGTCGAATGTGTCCAGACTGACAACGGATTTGAGTTTACCAACCGCTTTGCTC
>SAMEA3663277__coassemble_13934_pt1 | contig 1591 bp, 2 predicted proteins | sample SAMEA3663277__metabat2_low_PE_023 | metagenome-assembled genome bin SAMEA3663277 (sample SAMEA3663277) | pig gut metagenome | biome: pig gut; feature: pig-associated habitat; material: faeces | place: China | collected 2013
TGCAGGCGCTGGGTCAGAAGGATCCCGTGGTAGCATACCGCAGCATGGGCTTTGACATGTTTGACGAGATGGTGCTTGGCATACGCGAGCAGACGGTGAGGAGCCTTTTCCACGTATCGGTACGCGCCGTACCGCAGCAGAGGGAGCAGCTTGCAAGGCCCGTAGAGGTATCCGCAGGCGACAAGCCCAAGCCCAAGCGCACCGATAAGAAGCCGGGCAGGAACGACCCATGCCCCTGCGGCAGCGGGCTGAAATACAAAAACTGCTGCGGAAGGAACCAATAGAGGCCGGTATGCATACATAGGCGCGAAAGCATAACAGCTTTGATTTTTGAAATAATATAAAGAAGGAAGTGAATAACAGTGATCCAACTTGATGAAACACGGCAGCAGCTTGCCGCGGCGGTTGAAACGCTGAAAGAGGCAGGTGGCTCCCTTTGACCTTGCTGCATTGAGCAAGGAAAAGGAGCAGCTTGAGGGCGAGATGGCCAAGGAAGGCTTTTGGAACGACATTGAAAACGCCAACAAGGTGAACATGCGCATGAAGGCCATAAGCTCAAAGCTTGATAAGTATAAGCAGCTTATGAGCCGCTGCGAGGACCTTGAGGTGCTTATGGACATGGCCGATGAGGAAAACGACGAAAGCCTTGTGCCTGAAATACAGAACGATTTTGCCTCGCTTGACAGGGATATTGAAGCGCTTAAGCTTGAATCGCTGCTTAAAGGGCCGTATGACAGCTACAACGCCGTGCTTAGCCTGCACGCGGGCGCCGGCGGAACGGAAGCGCAGGACTGGGTGAGCCTGCTGTACCGCATGTACACGCGCTACTGCGAAAAGATGGGCTACAGCGTTAAGGTGATAGACTATCTTGACGGCGAGGAGGCCGGAATAAAGAGCGTCACCTTCGAGGTGGATGGCGAAAACGCCTACGGCTACCTTAAGGCCGAAAAGGGCGTACACAGGCTGGTAAGGATATCGCCCTTTGACTCCTCCGGAAGGAGGCACACAAGCTTTGCCTCGCTTGACGTTACGCCTATATTCGACGACGACACCAACGACGTTGAGATAGATATGGACGACCTGCGCATAGACACCTACCGCTCCGGCGGTGCAGGCGGCCAGAACGTTAACAAGGTCAGCAGCGCCATACGCATAACCCATATACCCACCGGCATAGTGGTGCAATGCCAGAACGAGCGCAGCCAGCTTCAAAACAAGGAGATGGCCATGCGCATACTTAAGGGCAAGCTGATGGAGCTGGCCGAGGCAGAGCGCCTGGCCCAGATGAACGAGATAAAGGGCGAGATGAAGCGCATAGAATGGGGCAGCCAGATACGCTCCTATGTATTCCAGCCGTACACGCTGGTAAAGGACCACAGGACAGGCGAGGAAACCGGCAACATACAGGCCGTTATGGACGGGGATATAGAGAACTTTATCAACGCCTATCTTGCAAAGTCCTGATGCTGAAGCTATCGAAAAAGTGGCAAATAGCCACTTTCAGAGTGTCAAAAAAGTGGCTGAACGCCACTTTTTTCATACTCTCAGGCGGCCTTTTCAGGCCGCCCTTTTAATGCATCAAAGCTTTATG